>Ga0116229_10008925_pt1 | contig 15443 bp, 22 predicted proteins | sample S1TSphgellanicum_3_FD_87313 | JGI IMG/M metagenome (GOLD analysis project Ga0116229, IMG submission 87313) | Host-associated microbial communities from peat moss isolated from Minnesota, USA - S1T2_Fc - Sphagnum magellanicum MG | ecosystem: Host-associated > Plants > Peat moss > Unclassified... | reverse complement strand
CTCCAACCAACACTTTCTCAAAATGCTTCATCAATGTGCACTATTTTCATTGGATTTCAAGATAAAATTTCATGTTTTCTAAGTTCACCTTGCATGCTTCTCATTCAACATGAGAACATATGAAAAAAATGAATTGATTTGGTCACATACAACTAGCAAAATGAAGACCAAAAGACACAATAATAATTTCTCTAGGGACCAACTATGTAAATTTTCAAGTCAAAATAGTGTTTCACAAATATGTTAACACCAACGTTGGCTAGTTTTAGGTTCTTGGAAAGGTGTGAGTTTTGGTATAAGAACCGGACCCAATGGGTCTACATAGACTCTAACCCAACAAAGGACTGGACCCAATGAGTCTATGTGGACTTGGCCTTAGAACCAAACTAGGCATATTTGCATGGACTTGAATCCAATCAAGAACCTATTTAACAATTTTATGAGGTTCAAGTCATAGGATTAAGTAAGGTTAGGGTCCTAAGTTAGGGTTAGGGTCCAATCATCGTCTTTTCAACTCCAAGAATAAAATGACATTTCATATTGATACCACTCATTCCCCTTTCTCATGTTCAATGTCATGCAAGCTAGAGAATTTTGTTTAGGTGCAAAATTAACCATATCAAGATCATCCTTTCAAAAATAATTTCTTCTTTTGAATACAATTCAATTAGTTTATTTTAATGATGCCATTTACAATCCAAAATAAATATTTAGTAAATCAAACACAAGAAGTTTATTATGTTCAATTAAAGCATTTGGCAAACATTACTAGCTTTTGGAAGTAGTCAAGCATTGTAAAGAGAAGATTTCAATATGATATACATTGTTTTTGGCATGCATATATTATTTTTTATGTTGAATCTTGCATTTGTCCAGAATCTAGTTATTAGTTTACTAAGTGAGAAAAATTATAAATCTTGATGTATTCTATGATGAAAAGTTGTCAAATAAATTTGAAAGAAATAAACTAGCAGTTATGAGTCCTAAGGCACAAGCTAGATTTGCTCATATTTTGGTGGATGCAACTTTTACTTATTTATTACTTTGTTAATAAAAACACACAAGTGATTGTAAAAAGTAATTGTGGAATTCTTGGGAAGATTCTAACCTACTATGGTTGTTATGAATGGCTTTGGATGGTTCATTGCATATACATGTCTTATTATGGAATGCAAATGCCCCAAACCTAAATGAATTTATTTAAAATTTGATAAATGAATAAAATTAAAAAATGTTCTATTAAGGCATTTGAACAGTATCATAAGTTGAAATATTCTTAATTTTGACCAAAAATAAATTAAAACCAAGGAATATATGGATCAACGAGCTATTCATCCATGTACAACAAGACCTCTTATGTGAACGATATAAATTTCCATGGTCATTTTGAACAAGGATTTCACAATTTAATGGATATTTGTAATCATGGATTCCTCCAAACTTTAGTACAAGAAACACATTTTGAACATGGTTATACAAGGTTATAAAATACCAGTAATTTGCCCAAAAATGAACCCAAAAAATAAACCCATGTTATTTGCAATTTTTTCTTGCCTTGGAGAACTTACAAATATATAAAACAATCAATAAATACATCATGGATGGAAATTTTTAATTGCCATGTATCCAAATATATATATATATATATATATATATATATATATTTGATAAATGTGCTATAAATAACACTGCAATATTACATGAATGGAAAGAATCAAAAGATGCAGATAGGATGATGAAACAAAGCAAATATGAATGTCAAAATTAAATCAAGTTTAAAAATAACATGATGGATCCCCTTTACAATAAAAGTGCTCATGATTATGATGATAATGTTAAAATATGTATTGAGGCACTTGATGATGACAATGTAAATGAAAAATCTAAATTAACATAAAATTTAGTGCTTAACATTGAATATTTATGTGTCACAAAAGTGAACAAAAATATATTTCTAACATAATAAAGTTATTGACCTCTATGCATAAATACAATGTACATGACCCTATAATTGAACCATATGGTAGAATAGTCAAAATTTTGGAAAACTTCTAATTGGGAAAACCTTATCAAGCTATTAAAATCATTGCATAAAAATCATTTGGATACAGAAATTCAATCAACCAATGATAACTTGAATTGTAATTTTCCCGAACGGGATTAGTAACACATATGAGAAATTGAAAAAAATCAAAGAAAATATGTTGTTAATGAATGCAAAGATGAATTTAATGTTAACCTTTTAAATCCATCCAAGGTTGATGATGATCTTTATGACATGGCCATTGATATTTAGAACTCACTTTCACCAAAGTTAATCAATATTCATAATTCAATTAGAAATGATGTTCTCCTTGTGTTCAAATTGATCAATTTACAAGTTAAAGCATTAGATAAGTTCATAATTGATCCACTATCTTGTACTCTTCACGAATAACAATTACTATAAATAGATGGTGTTGCTTGGATTGAAAAAAATCAAGTAATAAAAACTATAATTGAATATTTCAAAAAATGGCATCTACATGACATGTTTAAAAATTCGGCTTTATTGATGTGTATCTACAATCCATTCAATTTGTAGGTTTATCAATCAATTGAAATGTTGATTCTTGAAATTTGAAGAAAACAACTAAAGATCTAACCACCACATGATTGAATCTAATTTTTAAAACAACTTGTTGCTTGTGTTGTACTATTGTTGCAAGGGATATATATTAAAACAACCATTTTTGTGAAGATGTACAATTCAACATAACGCAACATGTTTCAAGCTCTTGTACCAATAATTTATGTGCATTCTAAAAATTATATGTAGGCATGAAGGTCATGCTCATAAAAAAAATTTGTATCCTAAATTTGGACTAACAAATGGGATGACAAGCATAGTTCACATGATTTACCTGCAAATGTTGAGTTATTCCAGATACCATCGCATTAATCTTACATCCATAACTCTTCACAAAACATGCAATGTAGTAATGGATGGATGCTATAGATGTTACATAGACATTTCCTTCTTGAAAACCCCAATAACACCCCATTGACTTTCCACTACATTAGAAAACTATTTTGTCATAGTCCAAAGTCCAACTGAGAGTAGGGACAAGAGGAATGAAACAAGAACTGCAAAAATGAATGGATAGTGTTAAAGCCCACAACTGTGTTGGGTGTTGATAGAGTTCATGACTCTTTAACTACCCACGGTTCCATTACTGTAGGACCCAACTCTCTCAAACCTAACAGTCAACAGGAATGGAATGATAAAGTGTACAATCCTGCCTTTTATGTAGCAACTTTGCCAAGGCTGCTCATATCTAGAATCTTGATGTCAAGGGTATCATCTAGTTTCACTATGCCATCTGCTCCATCAATCCCCATCAGTTTTCCTGCACATCCTCGGAACTCACCTGACACTATCTTCACTTTGTCTGTTTTCTTGGGAAGCACAAGCTCCATTTCTGATTCGGTGACAGTTATCATGTTGCTTGCACCTGATGTGCCTAATGCCACACGCCATGAGCCATCCTGCAGATTAAAAAAACCATGTGTTCGACTGTGAATCTGAAGTTGTTATCAATATGTACAGAAATCATCGTATCAATGGTACAAGAAGGTAACAAAGGGCATCTACTGCTTAAATCTTTATGTTACAGAAACAATAGAAAGAGATGGGATGGTTTGACTTCCAGGGCCCAACATAATATGACATTATGTGATGACTGGTATGTGCTTTTGATACAACAAGGAACCAGCTTCTGAATTTGTTAACTCAAGGGCAATGGAATGCAAGGTTAAGACGATGAAGGGCTCCAAGGTGTACATACCAGCATGGACTCTTTGATGATACCAAGTTGAGCATCTTCCCCAGGCTTGCGAACAGTAACCACAATGTCTGGTAGCCCCCAGCGTGACTCTAGTTCCAGACTCCCTACCATACCTGCACAGCACCAAAAATTATTACTCATCCCACATTCTCTGTTGAGGCAACGAGATAGTATGACAGGAAGCAAAAAACAGAACAAAGATTCTGCCCAGAGAATATTTTGTCTAGCTGATCCTGCTTTGGTAACACAAACAGTTTTATATGTATGTGGTAACAATCCACCTAGAGAAGAAGAAACATTAACCAAAAAACAATTTGCTATGATGCAGAACCAGCAAAATGAGAGAAAAACGTTGAAAGCAAGCCTCCAAGACAGGAAAAAGCAGAAAGCCAAGAGACCCAAGGTTCATACAAGCGTGAAAGTATACATACCTATTGCAGGTGAAGTAGGGTCAAGTGCACCAGTGCCAGGTGTCATTGGTTGTCCACCAGGAGTACCTGGCAAATAGGAAGTAATACCTGGGGTCATGGGAGGACCACCAGGAGTTCCTGGCAAATAGGGACTTGGTGCAGCTGCCCACACAATAAACTTGTCATTAGAAAATACGTTGTTACAGAAGCCACAAGCTGTGAGACTTTCTTCCTAATGAAAGAGATATCACTGAATTGTTTCTCTGACAAAAAGTACCTCATGTGTGGATTTACAATATCTTCATACAAACACCTGGATATTGCTCAACCCTCATCATATAAAACACAGTCACCAGCATAGCAGAAGAAAAATATGAAAGGGTGTGTGTATACCAAAAGAAGACGCAGGCTCAGTAGGTGTGCCAGCTTCACTGAAGCTGGCGCCTGGTGTTGACACCCAGCCTGCTCCAGGCGTAGGTGCTTCAAAGGGTCTCCTGCTAGGAGTTTCTGGCTGCAACAATTAAAAATGACACATCAATGTGCCAGACAGCATTCAAGTACAGAAGGCTCTACTATGAACACAATCAGTCAGGCTAATGAATGTGCTAAAAACAAGAAAAGCATTTGTAATAGTGATCACAAACCTGATATTGAGGAGTTGAGGTATGGCTATCCCAAGTGCTGGGATTTGCCTCATCCCATTCATTGCTCCTACAGAACCCAACACCAGCACATATAACACCTTTACTGACTAACAGTATTTCTTGACAATGAAATCAAAACCAAATCCTTCAACCACCTCCAACCTATAATGCTGATCCTTGTATGAAGTGAATAAAGAACACCAAAAACCCCAATATCAAATATCTGCCAGTCCATCTCAATACATATTATCTAGCTCTGCTTCATTTCATCTGGTACAACTGTCCTCAGCTCTCATAGCTAAAGCTTCAGCGATGGCTTTTGGCAAGCATCCCTCAACCATTTTTTATGGACAGAAAGAGGAGGGGTAGAGAAATGGAAATGATAAACAAGATAACATTTACAGTTCGAACAAGGCTTAGGAAGTTGAAAAGAAACAGGAGGAGGAATTACAGAAAACAAAGAGGGTGAAGAAGAAAATAGGGAAATGATTCTGGAATCAGAGGGGAGCATACAATGGGCAGTGATAATTGAGAGACATAGGCAACATGAGGAAGAGGAAATGCTTGCCACCATTCTGTCAGCAAGGATTTTGCATCACTGGACAGCACCCATATTTCACAACCTCTTGCTGTCTTTTGACAGGCTACATATACATATATATAGCTTTCTCCTATGCTGCTTTAATCAGCAGTGTTATTGTTGTTTTGACACTAAATAAATCAGAATAAATCATTTCAGCAAGTATTGGAAAAGTTAACAGTGACAAAGACCCAACCGAAAAGGTGTCATTGGTGTATGGGGGTTCCAAGCTCTGTCACGCATGGGTGTACGCATACCCTCATGAAAAGGGGTACCTGCCAGAAAAAACGATCAGTAATGTAAAGCCAACATCCATCATATCCAGATCTCATTACCAAATTCATAATTGAGACTGTGACAAGGCAAATGTACTTTTCACTAATCAAACCAGCAATACTGATCTACAGATGAAAGACATACCAGGATAGTCTTTCGTGTAGGCAGGGTGATGCATAGGTGTCCTGGATGGATGCATGGGTGTCTCACTGCCTGCCCCATATCGAGGAGACTCACTGCATTTTGCACATATACACATAAATTAGGATAATCCCACCAAATGCCAACATAATTTCACATGCAACAGCTTAAAACATTGCCTTGCATGATTGGTTTAAGGTTTAGGGTTATACCCTAAACCCCCTTAATAGAAGTGACAAAGACTATACTGTCCACCACTGCACTGCATAGGTCTAAATAATTACATACCGAGGTTGGCTCTGATAACTTGGTGTAATATCTGCAAGATCTGACAGCTGATCCCTTCTAACTGCAAACCACCAAAAACCATTAGATGATTATGTGTTGCCATGATACATAGATTATTAAATCCACAGCAAGCAACAGCAATCTCAATTGTGAGTCTCAGTCTCAACATCCACAGTAGTAAAAAGCTGTCCAACTGATGTCCAACTGATGGGTCAGAAGCACCTGTGACAACTTTCATTTGAGATTCCAACTCAATGCGGACTGTGGAATCAGTGGCATCCACAACTCGACCACGGTAGCCCTTGAAAGGACCCATGCGGACCTTGACAGTTCGTCCCACCACACCATCATCTCTTCTAAAACCTCCTCTTCCCCTTGGAAAATTCCCTGCAATCACCACCAAACCATATGACACACGAGAAGGATCCCTATTAAGCTTGGAGGCTTTGAGATCAAACCAGCTATATCTGGTTAACAGACATTTAAACACCAACTCGGCTCTTTATACAATGCTATCAGAATTAGACAGACAGTGGCAATGGAAAGGGCAGGCCAGGAAACAAAGCAGCATAACCAAGGAGGTCTGACTACACACCTGTAGGGGCATATGGAGTGTCCCTTCTTGGAGACTGTAGTACGTTTACAGAAGAATTCAGCCCATTTGATAGTGTTGCTCCAAACTTCTGCATATCATTCAGTGCCTCAGTATCATCATCTTGCCACATCTGAGAAAGAAAACTGCACAAAGAACAGTCTGGCCTGCTCTTCAACATGTAGCAGCTAGAATAAGAAAATTATAAATGTCACTCTCTTCCTGCATCAGACAGACACTTTGTTATGAACATGGTACAAGCACTTACTGGTCTCTCGATTCCACGGTGAGAGCCACCAAGAGCTAGGCATGCACGTGCCCGAACACAAAGGAAACCCCCATTTTCCAAATGACGCCGATCATGTATGAACAAAATGCCTCGATGTATATGTTCAATTGGCCCCTCCTTTCCCTGCCTTGGCAGTGCATTGCACAGCATTCAGTTGGGATGAAAGAGTACACTGGTCAATGTTACAGTGCAAGAACTCTACTCATACTGCTGCCATCTCCAGGAACAAAAAATCTATCTAGATAACCATGGGCCAGATAACAGTAGTGTTCAATAAGCCACTGTATCCTTCTCAATTCTGAGTTAGTGTCCTCAAGACTGCTACAGATGCTTGAAATTGCAAATCACAGTAAGCCAATTGATTTCTCAGGTATAGATCTAACCTTATAGTGGCCCTCTGAAACCCGCACAATATCTTTAATGCTCACAATATTCATGTCCCGGTCTTGCGACCTGAGATTCTTTTCAAAAAGCTTCCTACGTATGTCCCTTGGCTTTACAGGTATCACCTCTGCCCTTTCTGGAGTCCCTTTCAGTATCTGCAACAAACTCCAAAACTTCTAAGAACCCATTCTTAGCAGTGTAGACTGTGAGAAATCTACAGTGGTGCAGACCACTGGAAACCTAAGGGCCACCTCCTGACCATGCAAACCCTAATCACAACTATGGTGTAACTGCAGGAAATCAAACAGAAGACAGAACACATGAAAGTGGTTCATACTACAAACTCTGCATCTAGTCACAGATATGGTGTACCTGAAAACCATCCTTCTCAACCCTGACAATTACCCCAACTGTTGATTGGCTGAAAAAGCAATACAATGGCAAATGTTGTCAAAAAACTGAATGTTGACTAGCATAGGCACCTACTGGACACAGTAGTATAAACACCAATTTTTTGAAGTTCCAAATACACCACGTCACATCTAATTGAGAAACCAATTGATTTCATGCACATAGCAGGCAGCTAAAATTATGTAACACCTCTATAGCCAGAACTTTCTTTGTGGAAGGGATTTGCAGGGGAAGGGACTAACTCAAGGGCAACAAGGTCATGCAGTTCATAATCACCCAATTTTGTTATGCCTGAGGTAATTTCAGAGCTCTCTACAATGTTGCTTGAAAAAACATCAATCTGCACAATAACAAGGCCACATCATGCACCCTTGGGGAAGGCATCAGTATACAATGGGTCTGTAGCCAACCTAGAACTCTATTTTTTTCATTCTCTCCTGAGAATCTGCGACTAACTTAGAGACCACTCAAAGAGTTGAATTACTTACATCCTCTCGTGTGGTATCTGAAAGGAGGGTGATCACATTGTTTTTAATTTTCACAATCATGCCAGTTGCACCCTCATGCTTCCCAGCTATCACTTTGACATGGTCACCAGTTTTGAAAAATTTACGCAGTTGCCTGTCTTTGAATGTCAAAGTCCCCTGCAAGAAACATGATGTAAGTCAGTGTGAATCCCATGTGATATCCATCTGTGCCATAATATCCATCCGTGCCATAACTGATTCGTGATAGAGAGCAGGGTTTAATAGAGCAACTCCACTGGTGCTCAGTATGTGACACTGCAAATTAAAATTGGATGAAGACAAGTCATAATGGTTTTTGACCAGCATTTTTGCACAGTTTGCTGAGGCTGGTGAAAGGCACAACAAAGCCTGACACCTGCCAGAGAACAGTGTAATAGATATGATCTGACTGCTGCTCCCTGTTTCTGATTGGCCAATCATAATGATTGGTCCAGATGGTTTGCTATTAGTACTCTACCACCTATTTGCAGTTCCAGTTTAAGTTTTATGTGTGGGGTTGGACAAAAGTAAATAACTAAACTTTGATGTGAGAAATATATTTGCAGGGTCACATACTGAGCACCACTGGAGTTGCTCTTAAGTAAGAGACGGAGCAAATGAAACCTAGTAATGTGAACCCCTCGCATATCAACACCATGATGTTGATGGCAATCTGCATAGCTATTCAAATGTGAACAGAAAAGAATGACACATAGATGCTTTCAGTTGGGCCTCTCCAAACAGACTCAAAATTATTACCTTTAGATCCTTGTTTTTTGGCCGGATGAAAACACTGTCATCGTCCACCTTCTCCACAATACCCATAAGATTGCGCAAATCACCTTCAGCAACCACAACTGTATCTCCTTTCATAAACTGACCTCGGGTCCTTGCTGCTGCTGGAGGGAGTCCCATTGCCTCTAATCCATCCTCTCCTGGTTTCTGAAACTTCTGCAGTTCATCCAAAGATGGTTCGATCCCCTTTGCATCTATGGTTTTCAATGACACGTTTTTGTAGAAGTAGCCATCCTTGAACATCAAGCCACCAAAGTAATCAAAGAACTCCCCTGTGGCTCCATCACGCTTGCGATCCACGGGTATTCTCAGATCTCTGAATGAATCATGAAGAATGTCAAACAATCAGTTCACATCACACACGATTGTGGAAATTTGACCTCCAGTATGCAGAAGTTTTAGCTGCACATTTCAGTTGATTTGGTTACTATGCAAGGTTACATTATTACAACAAGCATGTTGCTACAAATGGGTTGAAGGATCCATTGGGTGTCCACTGGTTCCAACATCTAAAGCAGCATATACATCACTTAATATAAAAGACCAGAAAGCACTCTCTTGTTTGGGACATTGTTTTGACTCCAACAATTGTCAGAAAATTCAGCAGGTACATACTTGACTTCTTGAATGCTAATGAAACGAGGTGCAGGCTTTGGCCGCTTTTTCATGTCATCTCGTCCCTCCTAGACACATCAACAAAATAAGAAAAAGGAAAAGGTTGTTAAGAAGTCATAACAGTATAAGCTTGTCTCGGCAATTCAATAGCAAACTAAAGCATCAGACACCAGTATGGAGATCACAGGTCAGGTTTAGGGGTCCATCAAGAACCTCCTTCACACAATGTGAAGTAATCAATCAGCACAGTACTAAGAATCCAAACTCTCTCCTACATCTACTTTTACTCCACCGCAGAAGAAACCACAATGTGCACAAACCCAGCTTGAAAAACTGCCGAAAGCTGAACAATACAACATCCACTTCACCATGTTTGGAGAAGAATAGAAAATGGTCCACTTACAAGCTTTGCAGCCAATGCTTGGAGGTCAATTCTTGGAATTAGCTTGATTTGAGCACGCTGTCGTACATGATCCACATCAACCACCTGAAAACACAGGAAAGAAACTGCAGTGTTGTTCATACCACAAATTTCCAAATTGTCAGAAAGCAGCAGGACAGAAGCTTCACAACTTTGGTTCTACAGAGTGTCCATGACAACAAAAATGGCAGGAAGCGGTAGATCACCTTTGCAAGGTCGCCTTTATAGATTCCAGTCTTCACCCTGATCCACGTATTTTGGTCAATTTCCACAGACTTCTTCTCCACTGACAACACATCTGTCATCTCCTTGATGGGAACCAATGTTACCTTTTGAGAATAAATCATGCGCATCCCTCTACAGGCCTGTAAAGAACAAGCAACCCTTTTATTGCATTGAATTCTGAAAGGAGTGAACTTTTTCTATGCCTTCAATTCTTCAGGTGACAGGTTCCCCACTTTAGTAAGGTACAAACCCTAGGCAATCTTGCTTGGAAGTACCTGCTTCACATAAGCTTCCTTGTCTGATTCTATATACAGGTAACCTTTCAGATGATCCAGTGCAACAGCAGACTTGATTAGCATTGGCTGGTTCTGAGCTTCACAATCAATGTACTTTTGCATCATACAGATTGCTGCTTCACGCTCATGTCCAAGCTGCAACCTCCAAAAGCTCTCTGTCAGGTAATGTCCACTTTGCTCTCACGTACACCGACTGTTTATCAAACCCAAACTGAAACACACCTTCCATTTCAGCAACCAACAATCATACACAGGCATCAAGCAATTGAAAGTACATCCCTCCAGATTGATCCTACAAAAGAGTAACCTACAGAAAGCTATTCTAGCTTGGGTTCAATATAAGAGGAATAGCAAAGTACCAAGCACTTCACCATCCAAAGCTTTGGATCCTTGACAGATGGAAGCAAGGCCTGCTGTTCCACCTCAGTGGTTTCTGCCTCATCATACTCCTCATACTCCTGTCACAAGTACAAGTCCCTCAAGATGAGAACAAAAAGCAAACCACAGATCCACATATCATGGAAAGTTCTCAAATCCCACCTCTAGACAATAAGGTTAATATTGTTGGTGAACACGAAAAAGTCCTCAGTCCAGCTTCAGGCCTACTTTTGCAATAGAGATTCTGAATTAACTTCCCAACACCCTCCAAATCCAACCTGTCGGCCATATCGTTGTTGGATGAACTTCTCAAGGTCCTCAACATCTCCTTCCTGGTCATCTCGTGGAAGCAGTGGGCGGTGATGACTTCGTCGTGAGTCCCCCTCCTCAACAATTTCATTGCCATGGTCAATGAAATCTGTCAATCCACAACTCAAACAATTCAGATTTAGATCAGTACATGTCTATATTTTCTTGCCCTTCTGCATAAACTATCCATGGGTCACCGAAGTTGAATATAAAAGTAGTAGTGAGTTGCAACCAGAGATTTCTGTGAGAACTATAAAGTGATATCTGTCTTCCATTATGGGACAGCAACAGAACTTGACCTTGGCCTAGTCCCAGATTATGACACGGGAAAAGTGTACCAGGTCATTTGCAGATTGTTTTACATCAGTTAGTTGTGTCTTGCAGTTGGGTCATCCTGATCCTTCCACTTCACTGCCAGGTACATTTAAATTATCTGCCAAAGAAGTATGCTACAAAGTTCTTTCTGACACCTGAGAGAAAAATTAGACAAATAAGACTTGTTTGGTACCTTCTTCTTCATCCTCCTCCTCTTCTTCCTCATCACTTGCAACAGCTGCAGTATCATCTATAAACTCAGAACCACGCCTGTGTTTGCGTTTTCTGGGTGCCACTTCTTCTTCATCGTCTTCATCTTCATCTTCTTCTGCAACATCATCAATAAATTGGGAGCCCTGTTTTTATGGCCCATCCATGCAAGTCCAGGTCCAGAACCATATAAGTTGCAAGATTGATTGAGCAAGCACAGAGAAAGGCAAAAGTCACGTCAAAACCTAACTTGTAATCCCCAATCAACAACATCTAGCTGGGGGATCTGTCAACACCACTCGAAAAGAAATAAAATTTGCAGTGATGAACTACACAAAACCAACAACAACCAACAACTATGACATTGATCCAGGTATAACCCAGACATGAAGAATGAATTAGATCTAGCAACTTTAGACTGTAGCCTACAAAGATGGAGACATTACATCAAGTATGGCAGGGACAAGAATCACTCTCCACTGACTCTTCATCAGCTCATGGGATTTGGATAGTTGCTCCACATGAAAGCAGATTCACAAAGACAATTGTTTGGGCATCCTACAACATTATAGCAAAAAAACACAAGCACCTTGAATTTGCGTTTGCGGCTTCTTTCTTCTTCTTCTTCATCCTCCTCCTCTTCCAGTTCCTCTTCTTCTTCCTCAGGTTCCTCCTCCTCCTCCTCTACTTCTTCAGCCTCAGCCTCCTCCTCGTCCACCTCTTCAGCTTCATCATCGTCATCATAATGCTTGCTTGATTTTGCCATGATACAGAGCTCTTGTGACCGCAAATTGGGTATGCGCACAACACAATCTGCCTGTCAAGTAGTGGGAACATATTTATTGCTGGTGCTGATCCAGGTATTTAGGGTCACTAGTGTTTTAGGGTTAGGGTTTCAAGGTTTTGGAGGGTTTTATGGACAGTGCCATCAGACGGATCGAGTGCAATTGGCCCACCAAGAAATGCACAGATAGTGGTGGTGGTGGGAGAAAGATCGGAATTGGGTCGATTTGGGATGCTCCAGAGGGAATTGCATTTGGGTATACTTGGGATGATCTTGGATTGTGAGGGGAGCGAGACAGAGAGCAATTGCCAAGGGCTTTTCCAAGCAGCAATGTCTTCTTCATCATCGGTGAAGCAATTGCCGTGTGCAAGATATAACTCTTTTCTAGACTTCAAAAGCGGCAGCATGCGGCTCCACCACCACATGGAGAAGAGGGAGGTCGACCACCAGCAGGAGGAGGAGCTTGCTGCTACGTGTCTGTGTGCGAGAGCTCTTTTTGGATCCTTCGCACTGGTGGGATCACAGATGATCTGGAAGGTAATTGAACATCAATCCTGTCTGAGTTCACATGTCAATTGGAGCTATGGCTGTTGTTGGTGTCAATCTTGTTGCTCTCTCTTGGTTGCTATCCTGCCCTGGTGTAAACTTGGTAGAAATTCTTTGCGGCTCCTTTGGACTGGTGGGATAATAGTAGTAGTAGGCTGGAGAAAGTAAGTGAATGCAATATGCTGATGGAGAAGCAGGTCAATGGCGTTTTCTGTGTTCTTATGATACCCCATTTATGCCTGGGACGTGGAGAATAAATGGCTGATCATCAGCTTGATCTGGATTTCTGGTTGTAGACAAATGAAAGATTTCAAACATAAGAAGACACAGGAAGCACTCTGGCTTCAGGACCAACGAAACCTACCATGGGTGGCAGCAGAGATTGCTGTGCTGGCACCAGGCACAGTGCAATTGAACATTTTTGCATGGAATCAGAAGCTTACAAAATATGTGAAGGGTGGACAATCTGAGAAGGTGATGCAGCTTTTCCAACAAATGTGATGAGAAGGAATTAGTCCTGACAAATTCACTTTTGTTCAGGCATGTGCTGGTTAAGGAGCACTCAAAGATGGCAGACTTGTTCATCAACAGCTCATTCAAAGTGGTTGCAAGTCTGATGTCTTTGTAGGGAATAGCTTGGTGGACATATATGCAAAATGTGGGAGCATTGAGGATGCTTGGGGAGTGTTCAACAAGCTTCCATCTGGAAATGTGGTCACAGGCAATGCCATACTCGGAGGATGTGCCATGCAGGGGCATGGTAAGGAGGTTCTTAAACATTTTGAATAGATGTGTTAAGAAGGTATACAGCAAAATGATATCACTTTTGTTTGTCTTCTGTCAGCTTGTAGCCATGCAGGTTGGTGGATGAAGGCATGTGCTTCAATGATCAGACTATATGATTTCTGCAGAATTGGAATATTACACCTGCCTGGTCAACCTTCTTGGCCATATGCCAGCCATCTATATGAGGCAAAGAATATAATCAAGGCAATGCCCTGTAAACCAGATGTGGCTGTATGGACAGCTTTGCTCAGTGATTTTAGAATAATGGTAATATGGAGATGGGAAAATGTGTTGCTAAATGGGTTCTTGAATCAGCACCTGAACATGCTGCAGGTTATGTGCTGCTATCAAGCATCTATGCTGCTGGTGGTAATAGGCAATTCTATGAGAATGTTGAACAGCAGAGGAAGGAAAGAGGTGAAAAAACAGTGCCTGGATTGAAGTGAATAATGAGGTGTATGCATTTGTAGACGATCAAGACCATCCCCAGATGATTGAAATTCATGCAGAACTGCATCAATTATCAGGCCTATTACATGATGCAGGGTACATGCCTTGTACAATAGTTGATCTGTATTACGTGGAAGAAGAAAAGGTGATCCATTTGTGTCACCATGGCAAGAAACTGGCTATTGTATTTGGGGTCATCAACACAGCACCTCTCCAAATAAGAAAAAATTTGTGGGTTTGTGAAGATTGCCAGACTTCCACAAAGTTCATTTCAAAACTAGTTGGCAGAGCAATCATGGTGAGGGATGCAGGTCCCTTTGAAAATGTTTGCATCTTTACTCTCTTCTTAGCACCAGTCACTGCCACAAGTTTTCTTTTCTGTACAAAACCAATTACCATATTTTGTATATCAATGCTGTAAAACACTGGACAAGTACATCCTAGAAATCTGTACATCCTATTGGCCCTCCAGGGATTTGAAGAAATGAATACAGTGTGAAACATAACAATTGAAAACCTTATGAAAGTTGCCCCTAAAAAAATCTGCAACATGATTTTGGAACTAAGGAGAGCACTTTAAATGAACCTGTTATAGCTTGAGGAATCAATTTGTTTTGCAACCTCAGAAATGAGAGATTGTTGTGTGCAACAATGTACAGTGCCAAAAATACCAACCAATAGACCTCATGATATCAGTCCATGTGACCATGGAGAACATGAACCAAGGGTGCATGTATATACTAGGAAAAAAATCACAAAGTGTGATGATAGAAAGAGAAAATTACCCACCCACAGGATTTCCCCGGGTTCAGGAGCAAAGGAATAGCTCCATTTCATTTCTATCACAAGGCTGCTCATATGGTGCTTGGAATACACAAATGATGTGGCAACTCACCACTGCTCTTACTGTTGCTCAACCTCATCTTGCTTCTGCTTGAAATGCTCACTGATCACATCCACAATGG
>Ga0116229_10008924_pt1 | contig 15445 bp, 13 predicted proteins | sample S1TSphgellanicum_3_FD_87313 | JGI IMG/M metagenome (GOLD analysis project Ga0116229, IMG submission 87313) | Host-associated microbial communities from peat moss isolated from Minnesota, USA - S1T2_Fc - Sphagnum magellanicum MG | ecosystem: Host-associated > Plants > Peat moss > Unclassified... | reverse complement strand
TTTGTATTGTTTAAATACGAATGGTGTATGTTTATTCATGTTGTTTACACATGAAAGTCATGCACATGACTTCCGTGTTTAAATAATATGAACCTATGAAGTAACAGATTTTGCACGGATTTAGAACAAACCCATGAAGCCTATAAATTTGTGATGCATGTTTTGATATATCTTCAAGTAAGGGCATCATTTATTTGAATGGGTTTACCCACTGTATAAAGGTATACTAACATTAAAAATTTCCCATGAAAATAGGAATTGGGTGTAAGAAAATTATGTTTTTTTAATAAATGGGTAGGGTCCAAGTACCCCCAACATATACCTTGATAAAAATGGGCATATATTTAATATATTTTGGAAATATTGGAAGTGTTTGAAAAATTGAATTTCAAATATGCATGTAAATTTAATTATTTATTTATTCATTCAATGAAACATGGAGCCCAATTGTTTAATACTAAACATACCATAGTGCTTTTACCATTTTTGCAACAAACTGCCAAATAATTAATTAAATTTTAAATCTTAACTTCGACAATTGGTTTGTTAATTTTGAAATTTTGGTAGGTAATGGTTATACAAAATAATAAATAGGCTATTTTCATTGTTATGGAATAGTCTAGTGTGTATAAATTGCTTGAATTTTAAATCATTGTCTTTGAAAGTCTTTAATTCAAACTTGATAGTGAAAATTTTGATTTTATTAAAATTTTGGTAAATAATTTTTTAAACGTTCAACAAAACAAAAAATAATTTAATTTATGTCAAAATGGTAAAGGTATTATGATACACAATCATAGATAATTGCAACTAAGGAAATTTGTGTGGGTTTTGTGAATCAAACATCCATTCTATGTTTAGGATTGATCATGTTCAATGGTTTGTTGAACCCACATTCCATCAAATTGACATAATTGGAAGGCACAAATAGATTGGCACCAACACATACCAACAAATTGGCAAAATTGGAAACATCCATAAATCAATTTTTGATATATACAAGGTTCATAGCTTGTTTATCCTAATCCTACTTATTTGGATTTTTGGCACATATCTTTTCTTTGTATGGATATGTGTTGAATATATCCAAGGGTTTAGATAGGGTATTTTCTTTAGATTTACATTCTCTTGGGTATGCACACCATGCGAATATATTGATTTCAAGAAAATAAATTAAGTAAATAATATACCCTATTCATACCCATTGGGTATATCCGGGTACACCATATAGCTGCACAACATTGATCTATTCCTATTTCTAATAATCACCCCACCCAACACTTGTATTATGCAATGAACCTCTCTCCTCCACCTTAAAGGACATTTTATAATGAAGTCAATAAGACCCTAAAACACAATTAGATATTTGAATTAACCCCAAATTACACTATGCCATCTTTTTCATTTCTTATTAGAATTTGATCCTACAACTGGCCATCAATAAGCAACACCATTTGTTGCTTCAGAATATTTTGTAAGTTAGGTAATCCCTTTGGAGTGTTTGATGGTATAGGTCATTCTACCCCCAAAAAGTGAAGTTATTTAAATAATAAGCTAGCACCTTTACCCACAACACACCTTTCACATTTTCAAAAGCATTTAGTTAGTTGTGTTTAACATGGTTAGACAATTCTAGAACGATTTAAGAAGTTTCATGGGGTTAGGTTTTGTTTGAAATTTGTTTTAAATAAAATTATTGACTATTGTTCAAGAGATGACAATGTTTTAAATTGTATAATTAAACTTTATGATTGTTCAACATTGTGTGTAATTAAGGGCTTTTAAATAAAGTGTGTGTGTTTGTGTATATATATAAACACACACATGAATGTAAAATTGTTTTGAGTAGCATTTCAATGGTAACATGATATATTGTAAAGTGGAAATCAAATGCCGCATGTTAACACAATTATTTTGCATAGTACAACGAGAAATCCAAAGAGTGGTGTGATTCTTGGCTTGCACAATCATTTTGCAAATCAAAATGCAAACAAATATCCCCCTACACTACAACAAACTTGTATCTATTGAGTATAGAGCCATTGGCCCAACAAAGATGCCTAAGTGTGTTGAATTATTGTCAAAAGTGCAAGGTTTAGTCTTGCCATCTTCTACTTTTGATACGTACTTCCATGTGTATGAACTAAATCAATAGGTAGCTATGAAGCTTTGTTTTTGCCATCGTCGACTTTTGATATTTTCTTCCATGTGTATGGACTAGACCAATGGGTAGCCGTGAAGCAAGGACCTACTTGTCAAAAGTGCAAGGTTTGTCCTTGCCAATCCTCAACTTTTCATGTTTTCTTCCATGTGTGTCAAATAGACCGATGGATACCCGTGAAGCAAGGACCTAATTGTCAAAAGTGCAAGGTTTTGTTCTTGCCATCCTCAACTTTTGATGCTTTCTTTGATGCTAATGAATTAGACCAATGGGTAGCCGTGAAGCAAGGACCTAAGGTTCATTCACTATCACCCATAGTGCATGGAATGTGGCTTTTGCATATAACTTGGGGGAATGTTGTAAGATCTCCCATGCAAAACATGTTATAAACTACCTACCATTAACATGCTCAATGAGTGGTTGTCCACTTGAGATAGTGTTCCAAGTTTTAGGTTAGCTATGCACCAAAATCTCCTTACATGTAAGTGTATAAAATTTGTTTATAATTCAAGATAAGTTTTTTTTTTGAAGAAAAGCATTATTGCATGAGCCAATGTCATTAGGCTTGCTACCATGTGTTTTTTCTTATTTTGTTTCAGAATAGTGGGCAATTTCTCCAATGGAGACTCTTGATTTTTCTCCCTTTAGAATATTTTTTAGGGTAAGCAAAATAAGTTCAAATGCAAACTGTGAGAATGGGTTTATAAGTAGCGTTTCTTTTCTGGTGAAATTTCACTATTTTTTTGACAAAGGAATTGAGAAAATTTTGGAAAATTTTCTTTTTTCTAGTGAAAATTTGATTAATTTTGCTAAATTTTGTTGAAATTTTGCCAACATTTTGATATGGAAAAAAAAAAAAAAAACTGGTTATAACTTATTTGTTTGTCCATTTGAGATTATCTTGAGCATAATTTAACATATTAGAGTTAACCATAAAGTACCCCAATTGTCTCTCCAACCCCCCCAGTCAAAAGTCAGGATGAAAACGATACATAGGAAAAAAAATCAAAGAAGAGGGGACCGAATTGGTTATCCCACATACATTGATCCTCACATAAGTTTCACCCCCAGTTTTGGATTTGCTTTTACCTGAACCTTCACTGCTGCTCATAGTCGTCATTAAAGTCAAAGTTTTGTGAAAAATAAAATCCAGCAAGCAAATATTGTGCACTGACTGATGTACTAGTTTCATTACTTTCCAGGTAGACTAAAAGTGGGGATGAAACAGGGGTTAGAGGGTCAAACTAGGTCTCAAAGACAGGGCGACTTTAATGTGTTATGGACTGTTATGGGTGGCGATTAGAATCAATGCCCACTTTCGTGGGTGGGGCTTGGAATAGGCCATTTTGGGGAGTAAAGAAAAGCCATTTTAATGGACATTTACATCCATTAAATGCGTTAAAGATATACACATCTAGTCATACATGGAACTGTCCAAAGGAAAAGACGAGAAGGGATAGACTTTCCTAGTCATGCAATAGAGCTTCTAGAACAGTATTTATTTTTATTTATTTATTTATTTATTTATGTCTATTTATTTGTTTTGTCGTAGACATTGTGAAATTGGCTAGGGTTTTTTGGGTCCAATTTTGTGATGTAGCTGAAGTGGTAATCATATATAAGATGATTTAGCCAGATTTGGCTACATACAAAGATACGAAAGCACAAAAAAAAAATTAAAAAAACAAAATCCTTGTGTATATATTCTTGGCTACTTATTGGAACTTATCATAAAAACCTGGCAATTTTGAAATTTTGTTTCTTTGAAATCTGGCGAATTTGGGTTGTTTTTTCAATGAGAAAAATCCTTTGTGTAAGTCGAAATCATTTTTTTCAGAGTCGAAATTTGGCGAAATTTCGCCAGGAAAAAAAAAACTGAGATTTTTACATCAGTTTTTTTAAATAGAGAAAGAAAATTTATCAGCACCTCCTAATTTCAAAATAGCGAATATTATTAGACCTAATTTTCAGTTACCATTTAAAAAAAAATCTTTTTTGGGGGGGGGGGGTCTAATGGCACGAATTTCTTTTTCTTTTTTATGCAAATGCATTTATAGGGTTTCTGCCGCCAAATTGAAACCAGATAACTAGGGAATTAAAAAATTAATAAAAAACAGGAAAAATAAATAAAAACAAGGAAACGCCAGTCAACGATCATACCCCTGCTGCTGTGTATTCCAGGAAACTGCAGACCACCGGCCCAGTCGGTCATTTCTCCTATTCACCTGCTCCTTACGCCGGGGCCCGTAACCAAAACCGGTCACACCTAGCACGGGCTCCATTCACCGGGCCTCCCTCGTCAGCTATTATCATCCAACTTGGATGGATGCATCTCGTCGTGGTCCACGATTGAAAACACACTCTCTTCGTAAATGCAAATTTCACTATCAGGGATGACGAATTATGGACATCATTTATTCATCCTAAACTTGTAGAGATTATCCATTCATCCTATTTTATGGAGATTATTCATTCACCTTATTTTGTGGAGATATTCATTCATCCTATTTTATGGAGATTATTCATTCACCTTATTTTATGGATACTATTCATTCATCCAATTTTATGTCGATCATTCATTCACCTTATTATATGGAGATTATTCATTCATTTCTCTTCGTGGGCAACTCGGGTACAAGTCCCCACCCCCGTGCAGTGCACCCGCTGTTGCGCCCGGTTGCTCGTGCGGGCCCGCGTCGAGATGGAAAGGGGAGGCGGAGGATCGCTGCGCCTGCTTTACGGGCGCAGCGCAGCAGCGGCAGAAAGCGTCGCTGAATCGACGTCGCTTCTCGCACTATTTCACTCCTCACTCGTCGTCTTCTGTTTCAAGTATGTTCAAATCCGTATGCGATGCGGTGAGATCTTTCTGCTGATACCAGGATCTGACAATTTGATGCTGTTTCTGTGCTGGTATTGTTTGTTTCATCGAATTCGATAGACTTGCAGCAACATTCCAGCAGCTTCACATCACCACTCTTTGAGCTTTGCAATTGGTTCCTTGTAGCGGGCCTTGCTTTCCTTTCCCCCCTATTCCGACAAGTTTTCCTTACTAACGAAGGTTCCTGAGAGACCTCCCTCGTGTAGGAAGTCGGCTTGGAACTTTGTTGCAGCAGTGAATATGCTCATTTTTGGATTCTTCCTGGTCTTCCACACAGTTGTTCTCTCCTTCTTCTTGTTCTTGTCCTCTTGCGATTTGGTGCACGGTGGAGCGTAGATGTATTTCAAGACGTGCTCGGCTATTTTGCATACATCAGGGGGAAGAAGTTCAGCGCTTACAGACAGTCTTCAGTATTTCTTTCGTGGAATTGCCGTTAATAATCAGCGACAGTGCTCTGTTTTTTCCAGTTCACGTTTTCCTCTAGAGTTTGTATCCTTCCGTTTGCTGTAGAGATATCGGATCGGTAGAGAAAGTTTACATTCTTGCGGTTTACATTTCTGTCTGTGCAAAAGACATCGTCTGGCACGCATAGGCCCACTTTTGGAGGCTTTTCTTGCGACACAATTTTGCTCGAGGCGCAGCCTGCTTCAAGCTTTACGAACTTTTGCCTAAGCAGAAATCATGGCGACTCTAAGGAGTAAACCGTTGGTAACTCAATATGCTGTAGGGAGGAGACATGGCGCAACGTCCGATTTGCGAGATCGCAAGAAGGTCGTGAGAGTCGTTTGCGGCCAGCAAAATTCTGTCGTTCCTAGTTCAAGTCGGACACCGGACGTCGCAGGCGGGATGAGCAAATCGAGTCATGAGGCAGCAGTGGTTTCCATGCTCCAAACCGGCAGTAACAAGAAGGTGCAATCGCAGTGGTGGAGTCCTCTTTTCGACTTGCCTGCTGAAGAAGACTGGTCCAATGTCCTTCACGAGGAGGAAAACAATATCAAGCAGGCTACCACAGTAGACGCCGAAGCGAACAAGACGTTGTTGCAGGAGTTGGCGGTTGGTCTTCTTAGCGGCCAGGAAGAAGAGCGACCCCGCAGCAACAACAACAACGTGCAGAGATTTCACAAGCAGGAGGTGCAATTTACAGACGAGAAGGCGCGGATCCTCAGGAAGCAGTTGCGATCCACTGAGACATGGCATGATACATGGTATCATTCTGGAATTGCCAGCAGACTTGCAGAACCCGACCAGTAGGCATTCAGACAGACTGCCTCTTCTCTGTAATTTCAAGCTTGTTCTGTACTTAGAAGTTAGGTCTAAGGCATGGCTCCCTGCTTGTTGTGGAGTTCCTTCATGTGATCACATCAAGCAGGCCTGGCTCTCTGTTTGTTGTGGAGGTCCTTCATGTGATCACATCAAGCAGGCATGGCTCTCTGCTTAGTGTAAAGACATTCATGTGATCACAGCAGGCAGGCACGGGTCTTTGCCTATTGTAAAGACATTCATGTGATCACAGCAAGCAGGCATGTGTACAGCTACTATGGTGACTTGAGCTTGTGCAGGTCATCACAAATGAACTGAGAAGCATCATTTTCCTGCATCCTGCTGCTACAGCAAAGCCAAAGTGTAAGGATGCAGAGCAATGCACTATCCCATGCCATCTGATCTTCTGCACACTGTGCAAGTAAGTGATCATATCTGGGATCTGATTATATAAGAAATCGAGCTGAAAGCAGCTGCTCCATAGTGTTGACATGCTATTATTGTAGAACATGAAGCCCAATTGTTAATACAAATGTTTCTTGTTTTCCTCAATTGCTAAAAATGGTGATGGCTCTTTTGCTGCCACACAACCCTAAATTGTGTTTTGATTTCAAATCAGATCAAAGTTGTCCTAACATCAATCCACACTGCTAGACTTCTTTCTAGCATCATACAAGCAGATCTTCTCTCACCTAATCTCTGCCGATGGGTCATCCTTTCACATAGCTGAAGTGGGTCTGTTATACACAAAAAGAATTGGGGTTGTTGGCAGATTATCAAATCAGTAGTATCATGAACATTATCATCAAAGAAAAACTTTTCATGAGTACAATAGCTGGAGAAAGAATGAAACATTTTGCTTGGGTTGCTTTTGTCCACAACATAGTACCTGATTGTGAAACGTCTGGAAGAACAAAAACATGCAGCTGCAAAGAAAGAAGCAATCCAAACATGCTTTGATAAAACTTCTACCGAGCAATACTCTAAATTTGTATATCTAGATCTAGACAATTTCATGGTTGCTGTGGATAGGCAAAGCTGATAGACAAAAAAAAACTCCAAAGTTGTACTAGTTGCAAGTTGCAGGATCATTATCTTAATACTTCCTCTCCCCAGATTCTGTCCTCCGGTTCTCTGCGAACACAGCACAATCCAGTCAGCACAAATTTGAAGCTGTAGCTGCATTGCTTGCATATTGTGTGTTTTAACTTTTGTCTGTTTTTAGCTGGTTTTATGCCAATATCACATTGCTGGGCATTTGATGCATTCATGGATAGCAAAGATGTATAGGTTTATGTTTGGGATAAGAAGGCAGAGAGAATCAGTGTCATGCATGGGTGACTAACAGTAAAATGTAGAAGCAGGAATTCTGACCTGACTCCAGTCTTTCGTCTGCTCAGCACATACACAGCAACCCGTGAGCTTTGGAAATCAGGATGCCAGTCAGATTCCCGCACTCTTCCGACAACAAAATCCACAAGTGCACAAGTGAAGAAGCATTCCAACACTGCATCTGCAACCACAGCACAGATGATAAGGGTAGGGTCTCAGAACATGAAAGAGCAACATTTCAATACTGATCCATCTCATGTGACTATGAAATTGCAGAGAATTCATCTGCAATGTTGCATGTCATCACATGTCACAGTACATGCAATTCCTCCCATCTATTTCTGTGCTGAGAATGAATCTGCAAAGCAAGCAAGAACCCTTGAGAAACAGATATTCAGATCCTCTTTCAAGAACAGCTTTGTAACATCTCTACCGTTACGAAGCTCTCCAGCAAGCAGCACTGTTGTGTGTGGGCCTGTAAGACCTTGCAGTGTCTTGAGTAGCTCTGGAACTACATCTTCATTATACACAACATCTGATGCCAACACTGTCCACCAAGCCCCCCAATTCCCTTTGCTTCTGCTTTTAGTGAGCATTTTTGCTACATACAGATATGCAACACAATAATTCCAACTGACATACAAAGCATTGCATATATCTCCATGAAATTGCAGACAAACCTCCATTCCCATTTGAAGGTAAAACAGTAGACCATTTCCCCCACATGTACCATTCCAATGAGCGAAGCCATAACCTTATCAGATTTGCTCACAAAATGTCAGAGACCATTGCCTTCTTCATCACCAATAGCAGTGATGAGTTGCCATGACTACCCACTGACTTCATCAGCTCCCAACAGTACATAATAAATCCACCCTGAATTTTGTGCAAACCAATATTATACAATCTCTGCATCCTGAGTTTCATTTTGTGTTTCAGACTCAGTCATGATGTTGGCTAGCACTCAAGAGAGATAGCTCATGAAGCATTGCATACCACCAGAATGCTCCACACAACTTCAATATCCACTGAAAGAGACAAATCCAAAGAAAATCTATCTCTGAGACTGATGAAAACTCCACAGTAGGACTTTGAACGTAGCTGCTGTCTCCATTCCAGTAACAAAACAAAAATGACAAGAAAGAGTGTGATCCCAACACCTGTGAGTGATTCTCACAAAGTATCAAATGATCACCTACATCACAGAAACAGACAATCCAAAGAAAAGAACAAGTGTAAGAAGTGGCAGTGGAGGATGACAAAGAACAAAAGGAGTGAAATTGAAGACAAGATTGGAAGGACAGAACCTCAACACCATACACCAATGTTCTGTGACCAGTGGAAGATACAGAAAAGCAAAAGAAATCCTCTGGAAAGCTAACTTGCCTCTGAAAGCAGAAGAAGAAATCACATAAGAACCATGAGATATGTATGATGCAATAACTTCAACAGAAAGGAAGTGGACAAGGAAAAAGAAGCTGGACCGAAATCGGGAAGAGGCTCCACAACTTCATCATCAAGGGTCTCCCCCCAAGTAAGCTCCCGGACAGATGCACTTCCACATGTTGACAATGAGTGCACATTCTCATCTACATTTTTCTGAAGCAATCGCAATCGATCTGTGAGGTCTGTCAATATGACATCTGCCCCTAGTAATGCAGCCACACACCTTCCCACTGCAAGTTTGTATCACCAATGTTGAAACAATGAAAGAACTACACATGTTTGCTTTAAACATTCTGAGCATGAAAGACATAGAAACGGATGAAGAGCAGAGAGAAAGGGCAAATACCCCACAAGCCCACAGCCAGCTCCCAGTTCTACACATTTCTTGCCTTGTAGTTGTAAGCCATGGACATCCACCGAATGCTCAAGAAGTTTCGCTAGCACAACTCCACTGTCCCACATCACTCCTCCTGTCACCCCAGGCGTATTCTGCTCTCTCCCAACACCATCATCCCTTCCATCTTTCACACTCATTCGCAAACACTGTCACATAAAACATGGAACTCTCTAAACCCTAATTGCAACCTCTAAACCCTAATTGTCACTTCTATCTGTCTCTTCTTCTTTCACCATCCCTCTCTATTCAACCACCCGCAAAAGATGTCCCAACATCATTGCTTCCATCTTTCACTCATTCACAAACACTGTTGCATAAACCATGGAGCTCTCTAAACTCTAAACCCTAATTTTCACCTCTCTTTCTGTCTGTCTCTTCTTTCACCGTCTCTCTCTATATTCAACGACCCACAAAAGATGTCAGTTACAGCTTTTGCCCTGAAAGCTCTCTGGTTGTGAGAAACAAGTTTCAGCAGGAAGCTTGCCACTGCACTTTTCTTGCTCACATGTGATCAAATCTGAAGGCTACATAAACTGCTGGATCCTTAGCTAAGAATGCCAATCTGAGACGACTACTACACTTGTGCAAAACAGAATCAGTTTTTGTGCTTGGAAACTTCCACAATCCAGCTCAACCAACTTCTTCTGAACTTGTGAAAAAGCATGCAAGGGTTCCAACCCACTCTTTCAAAACCAAAAGAGGGAAGGAAGGATTCTGACGCAATCTGCGGGAAAGCACACAAAAACACAACACAATTGATGGATGGCAAGCTTTGATTGTGAAGAAAACGAACAAACCATGGAAGATGGGGTCTGCATGATATCAAGGGAATGGCCACAGGCGTCGAGACGGAGGTGCAGCGATCTCTGTTGCACATACGCGTTCTGTGCTGCTTTCGTCGGCTGTTGAAACGTCCACAGGAGCAAAGTCTCCTCCGCTGCGTCTTCCACTATCTTCACAGGCACAGGGAAAGCTCCCAAGGTTTGAAGAAGCAGGAGCTCTTCATCATCGTCTTCCCAGCTTCCTACTCCTCCCACCGATTCTCCCATTTTCCTTTCTGCCTAACTCCTTAGAGAAGCTTGCTCAATTGGTTCCCCACAATCACTCCTTGTTCAAATCTTCCCCGATTCTACCAGCTGCATGCGGATCTTGTGCTCACAATATTATGCTTGAAATCCTACCGGCAGCAAAGCACGCGAATGTTGTTGTGCTCGGTTACGAGCATGCAGCGTTCGACAACGGAACAGGCTTCAATAATCTCTTCTTCAGGTGCGTCGCTCCACAAATCATAACGCTCTTCTTTCTGTAGCGGCGGGAGAGGGACACTCGGGAGAGCGGAAAATGCTTCAGAATCTAAAGCTAAGATGGCTATGTCCTTGCTCATCTCTGCATTTCCCTATTGTCTCGTCTCGAATCCGCATCTGTTGGCGTCTCCTCTAGTCCCGCATTCTTCTGCTTCTTTTCTCTGCCCGCATTCTGCCGCTTTTCTTTGCCGCCGTCGCGAGAGAAGAAGATCATCATCCTACACGCCGCTATTATTGTACTCTCAGCACTCTCTCCGTCGACAGGAAGGAACAACAACGACGACAACAACAATCAGGCGTGGCCAACATGAAGCGGATTGGAGAAATTCTGGAAAATTTCTCTGTAATGGAGTGAATGACTCCTCTGGTGGAGGCAGGGTGCGAATAGCGCAAAGCTCCTCCACTGACGAGAAAGAAATCCCTGAAGAAGAAGGAGAAGAAGAAGAAGCTTCTTTGAGCATTGACGATCTGAAAACATCGTTGCGCACTTCCCTTGAAGGTGTTGTCTCATTTCCTCTCTCCTATTCTGCTGCATCTTTTCCTATGGGATTCTTCTTCTTCTTGTTCTTGATGTATCGGAGATTGTCCTTGGAGATTGTTCTTTTTCTGTGAGCTTCTTTTTCTTGATGATGTAAGTATCAGGGAGATTCAATGAGTTTCCGCAGCAAGAGGATTGTGACAACAGCAAAACAAAACGTGAAAGTTTTAATCTAATTTTTTAGAAAGATATCGAGAGAGAGAGAGAGAGAGAGAGAGAGAGAGAGAGAGAGAGAGAGAGGAGGTTCTTTGCAAAGTCTAGGCTTGTGCTCGGAGCTATGAATTTCAGATTCTGCTTTCTAGATAACCACAATCTTCTTATGCAAAATGCTCCTGGAGATTTTGCAACTGAGCTGTGGAAGCCAGGCATTTTTATGCAGGCTTGAACAGGGGAATTTTCGGGGTGCAATCTGCTCAGAGACAAGAGATTGAAAACTTGCTACAGCTTCTTGAAGCCTCCAATCCTTGTCCTCGACCTACAGAAACTCTGAACAAGGTATGAGTAGTTTTCCCATGTCTGAGTAGTAGTATTTTTCCATTATGAGGTTGCGAGTGTGTTCTAACACTGGAGGCTTTTTCTTCTGCAATCCTTTAACAACAAAAATTGCCTCAAGATTGTTCTTCTGTAAATCCTTCAACAATTTGCCTCAAGTAGGTGCATTGGCTTCATCTTGGACAAACCACAGTTGATCTGAACATGGTGCCAAAGACCTCTCTATTCCTTTGCCTTAGATGCTTGCTTGTCGTACAGGGGCAAGCTACTATGAAATGAAGCTTATTCTTCCAAACTCCTTGCAGTTTGAAGGAGGACAAAAATTTTGAATTTTTTATTGCCAGGACTCTGTCTGACAAGCTATGCATTGGTGCCATAAATCTTTTGGTTTTCAGCATTAGAAGTTCATTTGTTTCAGTAGTGAACTGGTTGTGGGTTATGGGTTTATGTTGCAGGTTAGCATTGATGAACCCTAATGTGTTTGCAGGTGAAAGGAGAGTGGAGACTTCTGTATAGCACCATCTCAATTTTGGGTTCCAAGCGAACAAAGCTTGGGCTACGGGATTTCATCACACTTGGTGATTTTTTGCAGATCATAGACATTGATCAGGTTTGTGAACTATCCCTTCAAGGAATGGAATCTTCTGACATTGAGAGGTTATATAGAGAATATGGTAGTATGCATCTGAGATTGAGAGGGGTTTTAAAGAGGATGGTAGTATGCAATAAAAGAAAGCCCATCAATGGAGCTCATTGAAGTTTAATCTCATCCTGATCTCATAATCTGCTGAAGTGATGTTTGAAACACGAATTGGAAGCTAAACTAAATGATGGTGATTGTGGCTTTTGTACTTGTGAGGATCAGAGAAAAGCAGTGAACAAAGTTGGGTTCAGTGTCGCAGGACTGGGAATGCTGAAAGGATCTTTCACAATAGAAGCCTCATACACCATTGCCTCTCCTACGGTCTGCATGTTCCTGCACCCTTAAAATTCTTTTCCCTAAGTTTACAGCAACAAGTAGTAGTGACTAAACATATATAGTAGTGGGTGTTGTCCAGTTTAGGATGTATTATCTTATATGGATGTTGACTGACTTGCCCAGTGCCTTGTTTAGAACCCTCTCACTAGGATCTATGGCAGTACAAAACTCAGCAGTTTAGTACATACTCATTCTTTCTATTCAACCTTGTTTTCATAACATTAGAAATTGCCATATTAGACTTCATGTTGAATCAGATTTCAAAAGGGTGGTGTTCAAGTTTTTGTGATGAACTTTGCTAAAGTAAATTGTTATGGATATGATATCAACGCAGCAGTTTCAGTACATAATTGTGCTTTCTATTAGACCTTGTTTTAAGCTTATTAGAAACACCCATTTGAGAGTAAGTGTTGAAAATCACAGTTGAAAATTGGTGTTTAAAGTTTTTAGCGATGAACTCTCCTAATGTAAATTGTTATGAATATTGATGTCAATGTCTGTGGTCTGTTTGGGATGCAGAGGGTGAATATTGAGTTCAAGAAATCAGCGATAGTTCCGGATCAACTTCTGACATTGTTCCAGAAGAATTATGACATGCTTCTCAGTATATTCAATCCAGCAGGCTGGCTTGAGATAACATTTGTAGATGACTCAATGCGGGTGGGTCGAGATGACAAAGGTAATGTCTTCCTCTTAGAGCGAACCTCTTAGGACTTTGAAATTTGCCATTTGCACATCATTATCATCATCAAAGAGGGAAATGTGCGTTAGAGGACTCAAATCATGTTGTTAACCATTTAACAGTAATAAGGATTTGAATTGGGTGATCTGTATTTTCTGCCTGGGTGATTTTATTTTATTTTTAAATTATTATTTTTTATTTTCCTTTTAAAAATTCAATTTGATTTTTAAAAAAAATAAATTATGTTCATATGAAATATGTGAAGTGTTCTCAACTAAAATTTTGGAAATAAGGGAATTGTTGATCTAAAAATCTGTTTATCCTCAAGCACCCAAACACATACAAAGGATTTTTGGGGGAAAAGGCCCTAATTTGCCATATTAAAATGTGAATTGCCAGATTTTCTACAACAGGTTATATAGGCTCCAGCCAGTGATTTTTTTAAAAAATTGGCATTTCTGAAATTGATTTAGGTCTTGATGCCATTAGGTAAGATATAATTTTGGGGTGTTTTTGAGGCAAACTTTGCTAATTGGCTATAGATGTGATCTCCTATTTTGCCAAACTCACAATTATAGGTACTTAACACTAAGTTTGAGTCCAAACTGAGAATTCTCCAATTTTATAGTTTAAGTTTATAGGTAGCCAAAATATATAAAATAGTTTATTGGTAGCCAAAATATAAAAAAGGATTCTCAACAAATTTAAACTTTAATATCTGATGTATAACCAAATTTTGGCTAAAATCTTCATGTTGATGTTGGTGACAAAATTGGCTACATCAGAAAATTAAGTAAAAAGAAAAAGAAAACACTGCTCATAACTTGATCATAATTGGCAGGATTTTCCCAATTTTTTTGATGTAGCTAAGCTGGGGATCATCCACAAAAATATTTAGCCAAATTTGGCTAAAGACCAGATGTGAAAATTTTAAAAATTAAGAATTCATTCATATTTGTCATGAGAGACTTGAAATAAAAAACACCAAACTTTCAAACAAAATTGGAAAAAAGAAACTGTGGTCATAATTGGTTTGTAGGAGGGACCATTTGGGCCTCTAATGAGGTTGTAAGACCCCAAATTGCAGGCCCTTAAGTGGGGCTGGTGAAAAAAAAAAAAAAAACTAACCTGGTCATAATTGGTTTGAAGGAGTGTAGGACCCCACATTGCAGGCCCTTAAGTGGGGCCGGTGAAAAAAAAATCACCAAAATTTCGAAACCACAAAATTGGAAAATTTAAAATAAAATGGAAAACACCCTGGTCATAATTGGTTTGAAGGAGGGACCATTGGGGGCCCTAACGAGGTTATAGGGCCCCAGATTGCAGGCCCTTAAGTGAGGCCGGTCGCAAGGGACGGACACAGACACACACAGAGAGAAAGAGAGAGTGAGAGGAAAGGCCGTTGTTGCATTTCCTTATCTCCATATCCGTTTGCTTTCTATGGCTATGGATGTCACTGGCCCCCGCGCATTCCTTTGCTTGCGCTTTTAGCACCTCCACTTGCTTGCCTGCCCCATTGCTTGCTGCTGCTCTCTCCTTCTTCTATCTTCCTTTCCTTTTCGCAATTCACCAACAACACAGCCCCGTGAAGAAGAAGAAGAAGAAGAAGAAGAAGAAAAAGGAGCATAAGGGGAACAACAAGCAGAAGAAGAAGCAGAAGGAGGAGGAGGAGGAGGAGAAGGTCCTAGTGATCATTATTATGGCTGCGACTTCGCTTTCCATGGCCATCGTGCCTTCGTGTAGTTCTGCTTCCGCTGTTAAGGCCTCCTCTTCCTCTCAGGTAACCACGGCAATTCCCTTATCCGACTGACTTTTGTTGTTGTGGTTGTTGTTTTTCTACTCGTCCACTTCTTCCCCTTCCGGTTTCTCCTGCTTTCGGATCATACCTTTTTGTTTTCTGTGGAATGCGTGTAAAAATGCGTGTCTGTATGTGCGTGTCTGTGTGTTTATTCAGCCATGTAAGTTTTGTTTTGGAT
>Ga0116229_10008921_pt1 | contig 15447 bp, 12 predicted proteins | sample S1TSphgellanicum_3_FD_87313 | JGI IMG/M metagenome (GOLD analysis project Ga0116229, IMG submission 87313) | Host-associated microbial communities from peat moss isolated from Minnesota, USA - S1T2_Fc - Sphagnum magellanicum MG | ecosystem: Host-associated > Plants > Peat moss > Unclassified... | reverse complement strand
GCCCGTGGCCTACGGATCGTGGCTGCACGCGCCGGGCGCGCCGACGATCCTGATCTACGGGCATCACGACGTTCAGCCCGAGGATCCGGTCGCGCTTTGGACCTCGCCGCCGTTCGAAGGCACGGTGCGCGACGGCAAGATCTTCGGCCGCGGCTCGGTCGACGACAAAGGTCAAGTGCTGATGCATCTGGCCGCCGTCGAAGCGCACTTGCGCGTGCGCGGCAAGCTGCCGCTCAACGTGAAGATCGTCGTCGAGGGCGAGGAAGAGATCGGCTCGCCGAGTTTCGAGGCCTTTCTCGCGCGCGAACGGGAGCGGTTGGCCTGCGACGCCGTCGTCGTTTCCGATACCGCGGTGTTCGCCGAAGACGTGCCGTCGTTGACGGTATCGCTGCGCGGCCTCGTGCACTGGGAGGTGACGGTTCACGGGCCGGCGACCGACGTGCATTCCGGCTACTACGGCGGCTTGGTCGTCAACCCGATCGAGGCGCTGGCGCGGTTGATCGCGACCTTGCGCGACCCCGACGGCCGGATCGCCGTGGCGGGTTTCTACGACGGCGTGGCCGACCTCGGCCCCGCCGAGCGCGCCGAACTCGCGGCCTTACCGTTCGATGAAGCCGCGCAAGCCCGCGAGCTCGGCGTCCCCGCGCTCGCCGGCGGCGAGCGGGATCGCGCGCCGCTCGAACGGATGTGGACGCGCCCGACCCTGGAATGCAATGGCATCTACGGCGGCTATCAAGGGCCGGGCGCGAAGACGATCGTGCCGAGCTTCGCGCACGCGAAAATCTCGGCGCGCTTGGTCGCCGGCCAAGATCCGGCCCACGTGAAAGCGGCGGTGGCCGCGCATTTCGAGCGTCTTGCGCCGCCAGGCGTGCGCGTCGAGATCGAGAGCGACGGCGACGTGCGCGCGGTCAGCACGTCGCGCGACCATCCCGCGGTCGCGGCGGCGGCGCGCGCGATGGAGCGCGGCTTCGGCAAGCCGCCGGTCTTCATCGGAACGGGCGGCACGATCGGTCCGGTATCGAGCTTCGATCGCATCCTGCACTTGCCGCAAGTGCTGATCGGCGTCGGGTTACCCGACGACGCGATCCACGCGCCCAACGAGAAGTTCGATCTGGGCCAATTCTTCGGCGGCATCGAGACGATGACGTACCTCTACGACGAACTGGCGGAGGCGTTGCGGAGATGACCGACGTCGCCGAGCTGACGCCCAGACAAATCGTCGCCCAGCTCGATCGCTACATCGTCGGACAAGCCAAAGCCAAGCGCGCGGTGGCCATCGCGATGCGCAATCGTTACCGCCGCGAGCGGCTCGTGGGCGACATGCGCGGCGAGATCATTCCCAAGAACATCCTGATGATCGGGCCGACGGGCGTCGGCAAGACCGAGATCGCGCGGCGGCTCGCGACCTTGGCCGGCGCGCCCTTCGTCAAGGTCGAGGCGACCAAGTATACCGAGGTCGGTTACGTCGGTCGCGACGTCGAGTCGATGGTCCGCGACTTGGTCGAAGCCGCGATCCGCATGGTACAGGACGAACGGCGCGACGAGGTGCGCGAAGCCGCCGACGCGGCCGCCGTCGAACGCGTCGTCGACTTGCTCTTCCCCGAAACGCGGCCGGCCGGCGCGGCGCAACCGATCAACGCCTTCGCGCAGACGCTCGGTTCGATCTTCGGGAACGCGTACGCCCCGCCGTCTAGCACGCCGGCCGGCGCGCCGCCCGGCGGCGCCACGCCGCCTCCGGAGAACGCGCGCTCGATTCGCGAGCAGGCTCGCTCCGACGTGCTGCGCGGGTTTTACGACGTGCGGCAAGTCGATATCGAAGTCGAGGAGAGCCCGCAACTGCCGATCGGCATGATGGGCGGCATGGATCCCGCGATGGGCGGCGGCGCGGACATGAGCGAGATGCTCGGCGGCCTGCTGCCGAAGAAGCGGACGCGCAAACGCGTGACCGTGGCCGAAGCGCGCCGGATATTCGCGCAGGAGGAAGCCGGGAAGCTCGTCGACATGGATGCGGTCAAGCGCGAAGCGCTGCGCCGTGCCGGCGAGAACGGCATCATCTTCATCGACGAAATCGATAAGGTCGCCGGCAAGGACGGAAACCGCGGTCCCGACGTCTCGCGCGAGGGCGTGCAACGCGACATCTTGCCGATCGTCGAGGGCAGCAGCGTGGCAACGAAGCACGGCACGCTCAAGACCGATCACGTCCTCTTCATCGCGGCCGGCGCGTTCCACATGAGCAAGCCCTCGGATCTCATTCCCGAGTTACAAGGCCGCTTCCCGATTCGCGTCGAGCTCGATTCGCTCTCGGTCGAGGATTTCAAGACGATCCTCACGCAGCCGCAAAACGCGCTGACCGAGCAGTACCGGCAATTGCTCGGCGTCGAGGGCGTCGCGCTGACCTTCACGCCCGACGGCATCGAACAGCTCGCCGTCTACGCGATGCAGGTCAACGAACAAACCGAGAACATCGGGGCGCGCCGCCTCCACACGGTCCTCGAGCGCCTCCTCGAAGACGTCTCGTTCGCCGCCCCCGAAGAAAACGGTCCCGTCACCGTCGACGCCGCCTACGTCAAGGACAAGCTCGAGGGAATCGTGACCTCGCCCAACCTCAGCACGTTCATTCTGTAGGGCTCGCTCCATCTGATCTCGAGGGGTCGCGATCTCGCGGTTCGCGCCGCTCGATCGCTACGGCGAAGCGTCGCTGGCGGATGCGAACGGGAGCAGCTTGCCGTGATATTTCGCGCCGGGGACCCACGTGGTGCCGTCGCCGAAACTCGCTTGCGTGACCGAACAGACGAGGCGCCGGATCGGTGAGCCGCCGTCTCCGCCGGTTTGATCGTATGAGCCGCGTTCGCCGCTGTCGAGTTCGAGATTCGAATACGCAGCCGTGAAATCGTTGATCTTCTCGTCGGCTGGGTTGTACCAGCGGTAGCGGGCGGTGAAGGCGACGAGCTTGTGTGCCGAACGGTTGCGCACCTTAATCGAGACCTGCACCGCATCGTTCGGAATGCCATTGAAGGTGCAGCCTGTGACCTGAAGTGGTCCGTACGTGGTCACGACCTGCATAATCGGCGGATTTCCGCGAAGGTCGTATGCCAGCGCGGCGGCCCCACAAAAAGCGACGCTCGCCGACAACGCGGCCGCGGCCAACCAGGTCTTCAATTCAAAAAATCCTATCTGCCGGGATGCGGCAAGCGGCGAGGAGCAGGCCTCGCTCAGCCGCATGGTACGCCGCGAATCGCCCGGGCGTCATGGGTAGAACTACCCTCTGTAGAGAATGCCGGGCGGCTAGCCTGAACCTACAGCGCCGGCTGCCGGTCGGCGAGTTCGCCGCGCAAGATGATGCCGGCGATTTCAACGCGCGATCGAACGTCGAAATGGTTCAAGAGCGACGACACGTGTTTTTCGACCGTACGCGGGCTCAGATGCAAGGTTGCGGCGATCTCGGCGTTCGTCTGACCGGCCGCGATGCCGATCGCGACCGAACGGGACCGTTCGCTGAGCGAGCGGCTCTGGCTGCGCGGCGAACCGAGTCGTAAACCGTGCCGGCGCGCCGCCGCACGGGCGCGATCCGCAAGCGCTTGCGTGCCGATCGCATCGAACGCGAGCGCTGCGTCGCGCAGGCACGTCGCGTCGCCGGCAAATTCGCCGACGACGAGTCGTACGAAGGCGGCATCGTAGACGCTTCGATTCGAATCGATTGCCGGAAGCGTCGCGGCGAGCGCCCCCGCCTCGCCCGCGAGCAGTCCGATAAACCCGGAGATCAACGGGGCGACGCTCAGGGATTTCGGTCCGTGCGCCTGAGCGATCGCCGCCGAAGCGGACAGCCGCTCGAGCGTCGCCATATCTCGTTCGGCGAGCGCGATTCGTGCTCGGCCAAAATAGGCATAGGCCAGCGACGTCTCGGCGACCGTCGCACGCTCGACCACGCGGTCGTACGCGCGGGCAGCCGCGTCGGTTTGTGACGACATCTCGAAGATGATTCCGCGAATGACTTCGATCGAATGAAAGATCACGGGCGACACGCCGGCGTCGTCGACGCTCGCTAGCGTGATCCGAGCAGCCTCGAGCGAGCCGGTTAACCCTTGCGCGAGCGCCAGTATGGCTCCGATCGTAACGCGCGCATCGCGACGTAAGAACTGCGTCTCTTCCGTCGCCTCCAGGAGTATGCCGAGAGCTTCCCACGCGCGACCACGCAGGAGCAAATGCTCGCACAATTGCGAGCGAAGCGCGACGGTAACGCTGCGCGGCTTCGGTCCCCGCGTTGCGAGACCGCGCCGGCACCACGTTTCGGCCGCGTCGAGGTCGCCCGAGCGATGGGCTATGAACGCGCACATGAAGTACGCGCGCGCCGCATCCGCCGTTGCATCGAGCGCTTCGGCATGGCGCGCGGCTTCCGCGAGAACGGACGTCGCGCGAGCGTCTTGCCCGGGATCGAGTTGCACGCTTAGGTATGCTTCCCAAATTTCTTGGCGGATTCGCTCGAGATCGGTTGCGGGCCGAAGCTTTGCGGTCCTCAGGAGATCGAGCGCCGCCGTTACGTCGCCCTCACAGTAGAGCACGAGGGCTCGGGCATGCGCGAGCGCGGCGTACGCAGTGGGGAATTCGCACAGAGCGCGGTCGAGCAAGTCGGGCAAGATGGGCAAACCGGCACTGCGGAACTCCGGCGCGGCCGCTATCGCGAAGCGGCCATACGATTTCGCGAACGCGAGCGGATCCATTTCGCCTCTCCCGGCGAAAAAGCGCGCAAAGTCGTCGCGCGCCTCGTCGAAGCGGCCGAGCTCCACATGCAAGCGCGCGCGAAACGCATAGATCTCGTAACGGCGAGCGTCGCCCGAGGCGACGACCGAGAGCGCGCGCGAGGCGAACGTCTCAGCTTCGGGTTGGCCGAACTCGGCGGCGCGCCAGCCCTCGAGAATCAGTTCGTCGACCACCTGCGACCAGCGGGCCGCCCCTTCGAGGCAGCGAATCCGTTCCGCGGCATCGGTTGCGAAATCGAGCCACATTTCGTACGCTCGCGCGCGAGCCGAGTCGGTCGCCCCCGCCACAATCGATTCCGCGATGAGATCGTGCTGAAAACGCAGTTCGCCGCCCGGCGCCGTGACGATGAGCCCGCGCAGGGCTAGCTCGTCGCACGCGGCGCCGATCGTCTGCCTGCTCGTACCGGAAACGATCGCCAGTTGTTCGCGCGTCGCCGCCCGCCCGGTAGCGATGAGCAACGCCAGACGGTTCGCTTCGCTCGTGAGTCCGCCGATTCGCTGCGCCACCGCCGCCCGTAGCGTAACGATGTGCCACGGACTGTCGGCTCGCGCGAGAAGCTTCGCGAAGAACGGGTTGCCGCCGCTTCGGGCGAAAATCTCGCGCGCTCGCGCGTCGTCGTCCGAGGGCTCGATGGAGCGCACGAGTTCGGAGCATTCCCCGAGCGAAAGCGGCGGCACGACGTGTGTCTCGAGCAAGTTTCCACGCGTCAGCTGCGCGAAGGCGGTCGCAACCTGACCCTCCATGTGCGACGTAACGTGCCAGCGGACCGGCAAGTCCTGGAGCCGATCGACGAGATAGGCGAAAGCTTCGAGCCCAGCCGGCGGCATTCGAAAGATGTCGTCCACGGCGATGCAAATCGGGCCGTATGTCGAGGCTGCGGCAATTGCATCGCGGACGTGGCGCACGAGGCTTCGATCGTCGGTAACTCGCACGCGTTCGGCCACATCGGACGCGAGTCGCACCCGCCGTTCGAGGGCGAAGACGATCTCGCGCAACGGCTCGAAACTGAGCCCGACATTGAGATCGTAGACGGACGCCCCAACGCGAATGCCTCCGAACGCGGCCACACACGCATCGCCGGCCACTTCCAACAACCGCGACTTTCCGATACCGGGTTCGCCGGCGAGCAACTGGGCGCGGCACTCCGAATGGACGATGCGACGAACGAGCTCGGCTCGCCCGACGAATGGTTCCCGCAGGGTAGTTCCACCCATGACGGCGAGCCCTTCGCGAGCGTACGATACGTGGGGACGCCTATCGTCCGGAGAAATTCTGGGACCACCTTTGAAGACCACTCCGCTTGAGGACTGGGTTTTTCTGCCATACCTGGTCGTTCTACTGTCGAACTAAGCGTCGGGCATGTAGCCGCTTTCGAGTTAGGCGGTGAAACCGCGCCGCCCATCTTGCAAGGAGTCACCCGTGTCGCTGCCCCGAGTTCGCATTTCATTCGTCGTTTTCGCCGCCGCGCTCGGGGGTTGCGGCGGTGGAGGCGACGGTGCCGCTCGCCTTGCCGCCGTGCAGAAGGCGCTCGATGCGCATCCGCCCGCGATCGGCGTGCCGCGGGGAAAGGCGTGCGAGGTGGGTTCCGCGGTGGCCGACGCCTACATGGACCCGGGCAAATTTTCGCGGGTCAAGGAAGTGAAGGTCACTCCGGACGGAACCGGCTTCGGCATTGGGATGGCCCAAGATCCCTGCTACGAGTTTACGTGGGATTCGTCAGTCACGTTCGGCCAGCCGGCGTTTCCAGGTGAGGGGGTCGCGATCGGTCGATTGGTCGTGGACAAAGTCGGTGACGACGAGACGGTCGGCTCCGGGCAGGCTGCGCCGTTTCGCGCTCGTTTCGAAGCGAACGGTCTCGGGAAGGAACTGATCGCCGCAGGCCTCGCCCAGCCCCCGCAGGACGTCCCGAACGGTCACGCGACGATCACGAAAGACGCCGACGGCAATTTCGTCGCCCAGACGCAACTGCAGTAGAAGACGCCGGGCCGCGCCGGACCGGCGGCGGGTGCTAGGCGCGGAATCGCGCGGTCTGATATAATGGCACCGTGCCGTATATCCGTGAGATCGTAACCGAGGGGCATCCGACGCTTCGCAAGGTCGCCAAGAAGGTGAACTTGGAGGAGCTCCATGACCCGCTCTTCCAGCAGCTGATCGATGACATGTTCGAGACGATGTATCACGCGCCGGGGATCGGGCTCGCCGCGCCGCAAGTCAATATCAGCAAGCGCTTGTTCGTCGTCGATCTCGACGACGACGTGGAGGGCCACGGGCCGCTGGTGGTCGTGAACCCGAAGTTCTCGGTGACGGAGGGCGAGATCGACTCGATCGAGGGCTGCCTCTCGGTGCCGGGCATGATCGGCGACCTCAAGCGCTTCGAGCGCGTGGTCTGCACCGGCTTCGACCGTAACGGAAGGAAGGTCGAGCTCGAGGGCACCGGGCTCTTCGGGCGTTGCCTGCAGCACGAGATGGACCACCTCGACGGCGTCCTGTACATCGACAAAGCGCAGAACATCCGGCCGGCCGTGACGGAAGAAGAGAAGGCGGCGCTGGCCGAGGTCGAGGCCGAGGGCCAGGCGCTCGAGCGCAACGCGAGCGAGGCGGTCGCGCCCGACGCGGTCCCGGCGATCGTCTAGGAACCTGCCTGCGCGGCGTCTTTTTCGGAACGAGCGCGTTCGCGGTTCCAGCCCTACGCGCGTTCGCGGCGGCGCTCGACTGCGTGCTGGTCGTGACCCAGCCGGACCGGCCGGCGGGGCGCGGTCACAAGCTGGCGGCGACCCCAGTCAAGACGGCGGCCCGCGAACTCGGCGTCCCAACGTGCGAACCCGAGCGGTTACGCGGCGCGGCAGACGTGTTGCGCGCGCAGGACGCCGACCTGTACGCGGTCGCGTCGTACGGCAAGATCGTGCCGCAGTCGATCTTGGATGTGCCGCGCCTGGGCGCGCTCAACGTGCACCCGAGTTTGCTGCCCCTCTATCGCGGCGCGACGCCGCTACAATCGCAACTGCGGGACGGCGTGCGCGAGAGCGGGGTCACGATCATCCGGATGGATGCCGGGATGGACACCGGCGACATCCTGCTCGTCGCGCGTAGCCTCATCGGGCCCGAGGAGACCTACGGCGAACTGCACGACCGCTTCGCGGAGCTCGGTGCGGAACTGCTGACGCGCGCCGTCGCGGATGCGGGGGCTGGGGCGCTCCAGCCGCTACCGCAGGCGGGTCTGGCAAGCCCCGAGGACGTCGCGCGTACGCTGACCCGCCCACTCGGCAAGGACGACTTGGTCATCGACTGGTCGGCGCCGGCACAGCGGGTCGTCGATCTCGTCCGTTCGCTCTCGCCCGCGCCAGGAGCGCGCGCGCACCTCGACGGCGAAGCCCAGGCGGTGAAGATTCTCAAAGCCCGGTTGGCGACGACGGCCGACTCGGCCGAACTCCGGGTAACCTGCGGCGACGGACACGCGGTGGTCCTCGAAAGCCTCGTTCCCGCTAACCGCAAGCCAATGTCGGGCCGCGCCTACGCCGCGGCCGCCCGGTGAACGCGCCCGGCGCGACCAAGTCGCCGCCGAAGACCAGCGCGCGTGAGGTTGCCTATCAAGTGGTTCGCGACGTTTTTGGTCCCGACCAGCGAACGGCGCAGGCCGCGTTCGACGTTCGCGCGCGGCGGGCCGACCTCGACGCGCGCGACCGCGGCTTCGCAGCGGAACTGGCCTACGGTTCGATCAAGGCGCGGCGCGCGATCGACTGGCACCTGGCGCCGTATCTGAGCGGTCGCGATAAACCGCTGCCGCCCACGATCCTCGACGTCCTGCGACTCGGCGTCTACCAGGTCCGCTTTATGACCGGCGTCGACGACCACGCGGCGGTTTCCGAAACCGTGAACCTCGCTTGGCGCCATGGCCACAAAGGCACGGCCGGGCTCGTCAACGCGGTGCTGCGGCGGTTGCTCGCCGATGGGCCGCGCGAACCCGTGGCGGCCGACTTCAAGAGCGAAGACGATTACCTCGGCGTCCGCTATTCGACGCCGACCTGGATCGCGACGCAATTCGGGCGCGCCTACGGTTCCGCGCGCGAGGCGGTACTCGCGGGTATCAACGTCGCCCCGCAATACGCTCTGCGCGTGGATCGATTGCGCGCTTCCGTCGGCGACGTGCTCGCCGAACTCGCCGCGCGCGGGGTCGCCGCGCGCGTGTCGCCGTACGTGCCGGAGTCGCTGATCGTGGATTCCGGTTCCGTCGGCGACGACGACACGGGCCGCTGGAGCGTCCAAGGCGAGGCGGCGGCGATGCCGGTCGACCTCCTCGACCCGCGGCCGGGCGAAGACGTGCTCGACCTCTGCAGCGGTCGCGGCAACAAGGCGGTGCAGATCGGTGCGCGCCTGCTGGGCACGGGGACCCTCGTGTGCGTGGAGCTCGACGCCCGGAAAGTCCGGGTCTTGGGCGAGAACTTGGACCGCGGCGGAGTTGCGGGCGCGGCGATCGTGCAGGGCGATGCGCGCGCGGCCGCTCCAGAACTGCGTTCGTCGGCCGTGCTGCTCGATGCGCCTTGTTCCGGTGTCGGCGTATTGGGACGGCACCCCGAAGCCCGCTGGCGTAAGACGCCCGAAGACGGCGCGCGCCTTGCCGTCGCGCAAGGCGAGCTGTTGCGCGCGGCCGCCGAACGGACGGCCCCCGGTGGCCGGGTGGTGTACAGCGTGTGTTCGGGCGACGTCCGCGAAGGCCGCGCGATCGTGGACGGCTTCCTTGCCGAACGCGCCGATTTCGAGCGCGGGCCGCTCCCCGCGCGTTACGCGGATTTCGAGAAAGACGGGGACGTGCTCGTGCCGCCAGGCATCGACGGGCGCGACGGTTTCTACATCGCGCTGGTGCGCCGGCGCTCGTCGCCGCCGTGAGCGTGTTCGCTCGGGTCGAGGCGGCCTGCGCCGATGTTGTGGAGCGCGCCTTCGCGCTCGTGTTTCCCAGCGCCCTCGAACCCGTGCAGATCGCTCGCAAGCTCGTGGCGGTCTTCGAGTCGGGCACGGCGCTCGGCGGCCGCGGCGGGCGGCGCTTCATCGTGCGTTTGAGCCCGGCGGATTTCGCGCGCTTCGAAACCGATCGTGCGTACATGGAGCAACAGTGGAGCGACATGCTCGTGCGGTTGGCCGAACGCTCGGGCCGTCCCGAGCGGCCGCCGGAGGTCAGCGCCGAACTCGATCCCGCGGTCGCGAACGGGACGGTCGCCATCGGCGTCGAGTTGCTTCCCGAACCCGCGCGGCTGGCGCTCCGCGTGCGCCGCGGGATGCCGCCCGAGGCGTGCGTTCCGCTCGAGCGCGCGGTGATCGTCGGCCGCGACTCCGGCTGCGATCTGGCGCTTGTCGACGGCCGCGTTTCGCGCCGCCATCTGGAAATCGTTCCCGAGGGTGCGGCCTTCCGTTTACGCGACCTCGGTTCGGCCAACGGCACCGTCCTCAACGGGCGGCGCGTCGAGACGGCGACCTTGGGACTCGGCGACGTGATTGCGCTCGGCGATAGCGAACTGTGCGTGGAGGCCGGCGCGGAGGAATGACGGCCGGCGCGCGGCTGGCCAGCGTCGAGGTCACGGCGCTGGCGGCACTGTTTCTCCTGATCGCCCTCCCTGGCCGTCGCCGCCAACGCGACGACCCCATGACGGCGATGCAGGCGGTTGTGTTACGCGTGGAGGAAGAGGGGCGGACGCGAACGGTTCGCGCTCCCGTCCCGATTACGATCGGCCGCGCACCCACCGCAACGTTGGTCGTGTCAGACGTGCAAGTGAGCCGGTTGCACGCGCGTATCGATCTGGCCGATGGTATACTCAATGTCCGCGATCTCGACAGCCGCAACGGTACGCTCGTGAACGCTCGCCCGATCGAGCGGCCCGTAGACTTGCACGACGGAGATGAGATCGACGTGGGAACGACACGAATCGTCTTTTGCGGAGTGGGCCCGTGGAAGTAGCAGTAGGGACGGAACTCGGAATCTGGCAGCGGCGCCAAAGCGATGCACACATCGCCGAATGTGTCGCGCCGAACGTGACGTTGTTCGGCATCGCGGACGGCTTCGGCGATCTCGGCCGCGGCAGCCCGATCGCGCCGCTCGCGCTGACGACCGTTCGGGATTACTTGCGCCGGCGCCATCGCGTCGGCGCGCTCGGGCGCCACGTGTCGCCCAGCACCTTGCGCGGGATCCTGCTCGCGGCACTCGACCATGCCAACGGCCGCCTCTACGCGCAGAGCGGCAGCCACGAAGACTTCGTCGGCGGCGGTACCTCGCTCACCGCCGTGATGATCGTCGGCCATCACGCGTTCGTCGCGCACGTCGGCGATTCGCGTGCGTACTTACAGCGTCTGGGCCGGCTCGACATGCTGACCGCCGACGACGCGATGTTCGCCGATGCGGCCGTGCCGAGCGCCAAGATGTCGCTGGCCGCGAAGCCGCGCACGCGGGGTGTCCTGTGGCGCAGTCTCGGCACGCAGCCCAAGTTGGAAGCGTCGATCGCGCACGTCGAACTGCTAGCTGGCGATCAACTCTTGCTCTGTACGGACGGCGTGCACCGGTGCTTGGACGACGAAGAGCTCTGCGATGCGCTGCACATCTCCGAATCGGCCGGCGAGGCCGTGACGCGCTTGCTCGCGACCACGCGGGCACGTGGCAACGTCGACAACGGCACCGTGGTCCTGGGACGCGACCTGCTCGTCGCGACGTTGCCCGCGCTCCACGCCAAGCGGGCGGCCGGCCCGCTGCGCGCGGCGATCGTGCTGGCCGTGCTCGCGGCGTCGCTCGTTTCTTTCGGCGCCTACTACTTACGTTTCGGTGGCCCCGACCGCACGACGAATTACGCGACTTCTAATCCTCCTTAGGCGCACGCTGCCGATGACGGGGGCGCTCGCCCTCGGCGGCTTCGCGCTCTCGCTCGCGCCGCGGGCGTCGCTCGGTCCGACGTGGGTGCTCGCCCTGCTCGCGGTCGGGTCGTTCGTGTGGGTTCTGCGCGCGCCCACCGACTCGCGCCGCGACGACGTGCTGCCGGCCATCGCGGTACTGGTCTCGGCGCTCGGGCTCGCGACGATCGCGCGCCTCTCGGGTGAACTCGCCCAGCGTCAGGAAATCTGGCTCGCCATTTCGCTCGGTCTCGCGATCGCCTGCGGGCCATCTTTCGACGGGTTCCGCCGCTTTGCTGCGTATAAGTACATCTGGGTCCTGGGTTCGGTCGTCCTCTTCGCGCTGGTCGCGCTCTTCGGTCAGGAAGTCAACGGCGCGCGGCTCTGGATCCGCGTCGGGCAGGTGCAATACGAACCCGTCGAATTGATAAAGCTCTTTATCGTTTTGTTCATGGCCGGTTACCTGGCCGAAACTGCCGACGTTATCGCCGCCGCAAAGCCCTGGTCGATCCGGGCCAATGTGAAGTACCTCGGGCCATTGTTTCTGGGATGGGCCACGTCGATGGCGATCCTGGTCTTCGAGCGCGACATCGGAATGGCGTCGTTGCTGCTAGCGACCTTCGTCGCGATGCTCTACGTCGCGACCCGACGCATCGACCTTATCTTGGGCGGCGCCGCCTTATTCGGGCTGGCGGTCTGGTTCGCCACCCAGCATTACCCGTACGTGATCGCGCGTTTCGCGGTCTGGCGCAATCCGTTCGCCGATCCGCTGGGCCACGGGTACCAGGCGCTGCAAGCGCTGTTTTCGTTGGCCGCGGGCGGGCTCTTGGGCACCGGGTACGGGTTGGGCCATCCGGAATACATCCCGGCGGTCGCCACCGACTACATCTTCGCCGCCTGGAGCGAAGAGTTCGGCGCCCTCGGCGGCATCGTGGTGGTCGGCGCGTTTCTCGTTGCGGTCGTGCGCGCGCTCGGCGTCGCGCAAGCGCAACCCGACCTGTACGCGAAGCTGCTCGCGAGTGGACTGGCCGCGACCTTGGGGTTCCAGGTATTCATCATCGTGGGCGGCGTGCTCGGGCTCCTGCCGCTGACCGGCATCACGTTACCGTTCTTTTCCTACGGCGGGAGTTCACTGGTCGCCAACTTCCTGCTGATCGCGCTGGTCTGGGCGATCGGGAGCGAACGCGTGGCGGTCGCGAAAACCGGCTAAGCCGGCGGTTTGACCCGGGCCCGCGCGAGCGACCTTGGCCCGAGCCGGTTCCTTGCAGGCCTTGGCGACCAGGCCTTCACATATCCTTAATGAGCAGTCCGTAGCATTCATAATGAGCGATTTCGAAAGCGACATCGCCGTTTTCGCTTGGCTAGCTCAGATTGAGGTCGACGTCTTGAATATAACAAGGCCCGCCGCCGCCGTGACGGCGCTTGCGCTAATCGCCTCCGCAGCCCCGGCCGCCGCGATTCCGCCCGGTCACGTTCGGCTACCGCACTCCATGCGCCGGAGCGCGTTACTCACCGAGCTGCAAGCGAACGTGAAGTACGTCTTCGTGATCTATCAGGAGAACCGCTCGTTCGATTCGTATTTCGGGACGTTTCCCAACGCGGACGGGATCTATAGCAATCCGCCCGCGGAAACGCCGGGCTTCACCCAGCAGATCGAAAACGTCGACGGGACGATTTCTTCGATCACGCCGTTCCGCATCGGCCCGGCGCAATTCGCGGCCGACACCGACGACGTGGGCCACGCACACCCGGAATTGATCGCCAAGATGGACGTCGCCGCCGGGGCCGCGAAAATGGACCGCTACGCGATGACTGAGGAAGCCGCTCACACGACCGGCGCCTTGCCGACGCTCGCGGCCAAGCAATACGGTGAGCTCACGATGGCCTACGAGGACTGCGACACGATCCCGCTCCTGTGGAATTACGCGAACCGCTTCACCTTGTTCGACCACATCTTTCAAAGCCACGTCGGACCCTCGACGCTCGGCGCCCTCGAGATCGTTGCCGCGCAAGTCGGCGAGACGCAATACGGCTTGCACCCGAGCGAGGGGTATACGGGGAACGGCAGCGGCGGCGCGGCCGTCCCGGTGACCAACGATACGAACCCGCACTGGGGTCCGGGCGTGACCGTTCCCGGTCCGCAACTGAACCTGACCTTCGCGACGTTGCCGCTCACGTTAGCCGGAAGTTCGGTGACGAGCCTGGCCGCCACCGACGCGACGGCGGCCACGGATTTTGCCGACGTCGAGGACGATCTGACGACGATCCACGCGAGCGGTGAAGCCGCGCAGAGCTGGGGCTGGTTTCAGGAAGGCTTCGCCACGGAGCCGGGCGAGACGAGCGGTGTGAGCGCCGGCAGCTACGTCGCGCACCATAACGGGCCGGAGTACTTCGGCTACCTCGCCAACAGTTCGGAGCGCAATAACCTCCACAATCTGGGCGCCTTCTTTAACTCGGTATCGGCGGGCACGCTGCCGTCCACCGGCGGCGTGTTCTACATAAAGGGCGGCACGCACAATATTTTGGGCTTGACGCCGTCCGATCCCAAACCGTCGCTCACGAGCGTGTTCTTGGGCGACGACGATCACCCCGGATATTCGGACGCGCAGATTAGCGAAGCCAACGTCGCCGATGCGATCAACCGGATCGCGGGCAGCAAATACTGGAACCAGAGCGCGATCGTCCTGCTTTGGGACGATTCAGAAGGCGACTACGACCACGTTCGGCCGCCCTTGACCGAGATCGGTCCCGGCACCGGGAACTCCCCGGCCGACTACCTCGCCTATGGGCCGCGCGTGCCCCTCATGGTCATCTCGCCGTTTTCCAAGATCAATACGGTCGTGCACACTTCGGGTAATCAGGCTTCGGTGATCAAGTTCATCGACGAACTGTTCAACTTGACGCCGCTCGGCAGTCTCCCCGACGAACTCAAAGGCGAGGCCGGCGCGAAAGCGCTCGGTCACGTGAACTTCGACGCTGCCGACGCGACGACGATCGACGATCTCACCGACGCCTTCGACCCGGGCCGGCTGGCCGGAACGACAGCGCCGCTGCCGGCCAGCTACGCGGAAGTCCCCGGCACGTACGTCTTCAACTTGCCGTCGAAGACCGGCATCGGGTGCGGCGCCATCGGGGTCATCCCGGTCGATTATCTGCGCGGGGTGGAGAACAACATCCCGGCCGACTTCAACCCGCGCCCGTCCAGCGACCCGACGATGACGGGCGGCGCACGGCCCGCTCGCGCGGGCTATCGCTACTCCGACCCGGAAGATTAAGAAAGGTCCGCCTGCGAGAGGCCTGATCGGAAGTTCTTTATTCAGTCTTAATCCGACCCGCGTAGCATAGGCGACGGTACCACTCCTTGCCTACTGTGAGGTCGACTTCTTGGATGTAAAAAGAGCTGCCGCCGTCGCGGCGACGTTATCTTTGCTTGCTCCGGCGGCTAGCGCCGCGGTCCCGCTCGCGCCGCGCGTCAACCGGCCCGCGCCTATTCGGCCAGCGCATCGGAGCGCTTTGCTGACGGAGCTGCAGCAGAAGGTCAAGTACGTCTTCGTCATCTATCAGGAGAACCGGTCCTTCGATTCGTACTTCGGCACCTTCCCTGGAGCGGAGGGCATCTACTCATCGCCGCCCAGCGCGACGCCAGGCTTTTCTCAGCAGATCGAGAGCACCGACGGGACCTTTCAGTCGATCACCCCCTTCCGCATCGGCCCGGCTCAATTCGCCGCCGACACGGACGACGTCGGCCACGCCCACCCGGAGTTGGTGTCGAAGATCGACGTGACTAGCGCGGGACCGAAGATGGACAAATTCGCGCTGGTG
>Ga0116229_10008920_pt1 | contig 15447 bp, 12 predicted proteins | sample S1TSphgellanicum_3_FD_87313 | JGI IMG/M metagenome (GOLD analysis project Ga0116229, IMG submission 87313) | Host-associated microbial communities from peat moss isolated from Minnesota, USA - S1T2_Fc - Sphagnum magellanicum MG | ecosystem: Host-associated > Plants > Peat moss > Unclassified... | reverse complement strand
TTTAGTAATTTGTTCTTTTGGGGTTTTTTTTTTCAAGTAAAACTTTTTTGTGGGTTGTCGTGGGTTTTTTTTTTTTTTCCAGGGAAAAAAAAAATTTTTCCCCCCCCCCCCCCCAATAGACAACCAAAAAAAAAGATTACCGAACTACCCTACCCCCCCCCCCCCCCAATAATGTGCTTGCAAATAAAAGGGGGATAAGGTTGAGGATAAAGCCCCTTTAATAGGGGGGTTAGGTGCTTGAAAGCTTGGAGATGTGTTCACATCTCTAAGATCGTATACATAGTTTTGCCAAATTTTTCCAAAGTTATTGAATATTGAAAAAATTTGACAAGTTTTGCCAACATTATTAAATATTTCCAATTTTTGCCAAAGTTATCAAACATTGCCAAGTTTTGCTTATGTTATGCCAAGAATCAACTAAAGTTATCAAGTTTTGCCAAAGTTATCAAGTTTAACCAAATTAATCTAGAATAATCAACATTAAATCAGGTTTAGCACAAGAAAACATGATTTTGCCAAATATTTGTCAAAATGATTGGATATTGCAAGTTTTGTCAATATTGTGCAAGGTTTTGCCATGATTTGCCAAAGTTATCGAACATTACCAAGTTTTGCCAAAGTTATTGAATTGTATAAAGTTTTTACCAAAGTTGTTAAATTTTGTCAATGTTGTGTTCAAATTTTACTGAGTTTTGCCAAAGCTATTGAATTTAATCAAATGAATTTGGAACAATCAACATTAAATTAAGTTTAGCCCAAAAAAACATGATTTTGCCAAAGTTATTGAATATTATGAAGTTTTGCCAATATTATGCAAGGTTTTACCAAGGTTTGCCAAAACTATTGAATATTAGCAAGTTTTGCAAATGTTGTTTGCGGTTTTGCTAAGTTTTGCAAAATTATTGAATATTGTGAAGTTTTGCCACTATTGTGTGAGGTTTTTCCAGGATTTTCCAAAATTATTGTATATTGCCAAGTTTTGTCAAAATTATCAAGTTGTGCGAGGTTTTGCCAAAGTTGTTTAATTGTGCCAAGTTTTGCTAAAGGTTGTCAAATTTTGCCAAAAAATATAATTTTATCAAAATTAGTTAAATTAAACCTAAATCATTTAACCATATTGAGATTCACCTAATTTATTTTATTCTAGTTAAGTTTAATTTAATTTCGCCTGGTTTAGCCAAATTAATTAATGTAATCAAGTCCTATTAAAGTGGCAATGGACGTGGATGGATGGATGAATAAATGAATCAATGTTTTATTATTGATGGCTAGATGAAATCTGAATTTCACAAAGTCATTTCAAACTTACTATAAAGAAGTTTAATTACCCTACATTGTCCTAGGGGACCTTGGGAAATACAACCCCTTTTTTAGGGGGTATAGGTGATTAGGACTCTGGCGATATGTTCATATCTCCCAGATCATAGACATATGATTATTTAACTACCCTAAGGCCCCCCTATAATGTGTCTATAGATTAAGGGGGATGAACTTGAGGATAAAGCCCCTTTTATAGGGGGGGTAAGGTGCTTGAAAGCCTAGAGATGTGCCCACATCTCTTACATAGGATTTCGTAAGAAAGTTTACTCAACCAAAACTACTTGTAAACAAGAAAAAAAACAATAACTTTGTAGTCCCTTTTAGATAGACTACTTGCAAACATAAATGTAAAATTTGAAATAATTTTTCCCTTCGTGAAAATCAACAATACCCACATGAAATTGAAAAAGTTGGTTGGTGTGGATGAAATTAAGTGTGGTGACTATTTTCATCCCTAACCTTACTCCATTTATTGAATGAATGTCACATAGATTAGTGTGTGGGATGAAAGAAATGACAACATTTAAACACATCCAGTGCGATCGATTTTTCAATATTTGATATAAATCATTTGACTTATAATAATCATGAACTTTTTCCACTACGAAGGCATGGATGAGATCTTATTTTAAAGCATTTATGGATTCTCATGTTTGATGTTATGAAGTCTAGGAGTTGATAATGGTTCCTATGTATAAGCATTTTTTTTACCAACAACCTTGTTGGAAATTTCTTATTTTCAATTTGTTCAACATTAAATGGGAATGACAAGGACACACATCGGCTATGGTTAACGAATCTTTTTGGTGTGACCATATTCATCACTATGTCTAATTTGTGTATCATGTTTTTTTGGCACCGGTTAGGGCTAAGGATGAAAGCATTGAATGCATTGATTCTCATCCACTATTGTCAACATATCTTCATTTGATATATATTGATTTATGAATTGCCCATTAGGCACAACATTATTGCTATGTGCAATCCATTATGAGGTTTCATTCCTAATGTTATTATGTATAGCTATTGATGATCATTGTTGTGTGTGTAGGATCTCTATGTTTGACAACACCTTGAAAACCTATTCCTCACATAATCTACATTTACTTGGTTCCATTTTAAGCTGCATAATTAAAGTATTTGTCCATTTGTGTGGTGCTTCCTCCAGTTTTGATTTAAATATTGCATTTTCCAACTTTGATGTCTCTCCAAAGCTGCACACCACCTGTATTTGATTTTAAATGATTATATGCTTATTGATAATTCTTGTCCTTCCTACATAGATCCCCATGCGATTATCATTTTTAGTGTTAATATTGTTCCAATATTCAAAATCACGTTGTCTTTGGGGTTTTCCTTAACCATCCATATGGGGATTCTTTTCCCAAATTACCATTGAACACGTTTCATTTCCATTATTTGACACACCTTCATGCAAATACCACCAACTAATCAATTTTTATGTTTCTGTATGTAAGGTGTTTAACAATCTATTCCCATTGCTACTAGACTTAAATTTGTGCACATTTGTGTCTAACTACTTCATGTGTTATAAAATATTACAACAAATAATCTATTTAGATTTTGTCTTCCTTTTGGCATGTTGTCCTTTTGCCGGTCTTTAAATGCTCATGTCTTCAACTTCCCTTTGGAATCTTTGAGTATTCCAATTGTCATTAGACAATTTGACCTTAGTGTCTTTCCTTTAAAAAGGATATTTGCTAATGCAACTTGCTTTTTGGTTGGCCAATAATTGGACCTCGCAAGTTTTTTGTTTTATTTGTTGGTATGTACCACTTTATTTCCTTTCCCATTATTCCAGGTTGTGACGTAAAATGGTTATTAGTCACAATGTTTTCAATGCAAATTATGGTGCAAGACATCAATCAGTTTTGTTGATGGGTTTTTTAGATATATTTAGCTAGATTCAACTCACTCTCCTAATTTAACTAACATGACTTGTAGTTTCAAACTTTGATTGTTAGTTAGGTCTAATCACAAAATAAGTGCAATGACTTGTAACTTTGGGAATTCATTTGTATGGCCTTTGATAATTCATTCATCCAACAATTTCATTGTTTCATTCGTCACCTTAGTCTTTCGTTCAACAAGATATGGATTTTTGTAAAGATCTTTCGGCCCACCCCTTGCATCTTGTTTGTGTCACTCTTTTCTTTTACCTCATTTTATGTTTCCTAGGTATCCTTCGAAAACACTTTAGTTTGATAAAGATGTTGTTTTTAAACTTGTGTTGTGTTTGTGATTAAATATTGTTGCAACAACTTTGTTGATAAAATGGCCATGTTTCATGTTGATAAACAATTAGAACTTACAATATTAGTAGATGAGTTTGGAACCATTATTGTCTTTGAACAATGTTTGTGTGCAATGTTTGGATTCCAACATAGCTTACTAGATATTTTTAAGGATGTTGCCTATGATTCCAACGTTGTATTCAGTACATTGTACTAGATTTCCATGGCATTGATGCAAGGAAAGCAATGGGTTGTGACCTCTAGCCAATACAAGATTGTCGATGACAATGTTAGTACCAACTCAAAAGACACCATATTGATGCTAGGAATACATTTGTTGTGAAAATCATAGTGCTCAGTAAGATTATAAATGATGAATGTGAAAATATTGACACTTGCATTCAATTTTCAAACATTCTTTCATTTTGCACTTTCATTGAATTATTTGATTCCTCTTCCAGTGGAAATACTACACCCCAATGAAAACAATCTACCTCTTTGGAAGGGAATGTTCATCTAGCCCCCTAGAACCTGAGTCACAACCATTGTCTCTCGGCTTGTCACGACTGTTCTCCTCCTTAGCATCACACCCCTCAACATTGGACAACAATGTTCAATTTGTTAATGAATGCATGCATTCAATATTGCTAGTGAGACACACATTTAATAAGTTTTGGAATTTGGATTATGACAAGATCCCCATTCATTATGTTCCTTTCACGCTAACCTTGTTCAATGGAGATGTAACATTTGAGTTACCGACTTTTTTAGCAAACATTCATAACCCGTGTCAAATGCAAAGCATGGATAAGAAGTACGATGGCCATGTTTGGTGCAACCAATATCAAGAATAGTTTTGGCTTGAACTTTAGGAAGGTGTGTTGTTTAGGTCACCTACTATGTGTGTAGGATGATTGTGAAAACTCTGTCTACTTGGGGTCTTGCAATGAGATCTTTTAGTTCGACAAGTCAACTCACATTCCAATGAAAGGGCATATGGCATTGGGTCTACCTTCTTCTTCGCTTGGATGCAAATTCTTCAATTTGCCACCCCTTTGTGTGGAGGATTACGATGGATGAATATATTATGTTGTACATAGGCTGTAATCCATTTCAAGAACCACCATTCACCTTGGTGATCACATCCACCTTATTGCAAATGGAAAGCGCAAAGAGTCCATTAAGGAGACGAAGATTTTGATTGAGTAGGCAATGACTCACACACTGGATGTGAAAATATCCCCAATTTTTCTAAGCGCCAATAAGTCTTTTTTTGATAAACATTTGTTCAATGATAGTAACGATGGGAATGTTCAACTTCCTCATGGAGGGGACTAGAGCACATTCAAGATAAATTCATTGAATTGAGCTCTTCCAACATTCGTAATCTTGTTGCCTCTTTTAAGCATCATTCTGAGGGTGGTTACATTAACCACATGTTTGAACTGAAGTCATGAAGTTGCTATGATTACATTTAGGAATGTTGTTTCCTAGGTCAAATTTTTGGCTAGAAGGTTTTCATTTTCAAAATGTTGATACATGGGGTTGGAAGTGGAACAAGTTTGGTAACATGCATGTAGCCTAAAGGAGATTTTGGAGAATTCCTAAACTATGTTTGACCATGTGAAATGTGTTGTTGGGTGGACAACCATGGCTTGCCATGTATATGATCCTTCCTATTGCAAGGTCATGACATTTGTAATTTGTGACATGAAGTTTGAGGAAGCAGAAGCGCAATGAATCATGTGGACAAAGTTAAATGTGACAATGATGAAACATATATTTTTAAAACCAAACTTCAAAGGATTCATGGCAAATAGCGCCCAAGTTAATTGGAATGCAATAAAAGTGGTCTATGGATCTAATGATGCAACTGTTAGAATGGTGGATAAGGAACAAACTTGCTTGTTCCATTGGACTTAATCACTAGACAAGCACACCAAATAATTAATCAAACGTGAATTATAAAGTGGACACAAGGCCATGTGCTTTGAATACAAGAATGCAATATCCTTGGAGGAAGCCAACACTTGTTATGTAATAATTCGTTACTAGTGGCTTTCATTTGACATTGCATTTGAAAATGGAATTCATGAATTTGAAAATTAGCTTGGCTTTTGACATTTTCATCTCAAACACAAATAGTGGGGAGGTTTCATGGTGCATGTAAAAATACCTTGGGGACTAAAACAAGTGATAAATGTGTCATTATTTGTATCAATTGCATAAACCAAACAACAAGTTGGTTAATGCATAGTTGGAGCATTTTTAGTGCACGGATGAACCATAGGGATACACAAATTCACAAGACTCACCATGGCTTGGACTTGGGGGAAGCCATTACCTTCCCCCTTATAGTATTTTTTGTGACTCATCGCAAGGGGTACACCCAAATGGTGTTTTTCTCGCGATTTTCAAGTCGGAGTTTCACAATTCTTGAATTGGGACTCCCAGCACTTTGGATGCCCATAATTTTTTACAAATGAAAACCTCTAATTAAGGTGAAATCTGAAGCAAAGTTGTAATTTTCATCGAAAATTTTCTAGTGATATGTGGCACACCTCATGCATGCACCTAATTTAGGGCGATTCCCGACTTTTAGTGGTTGGGAATCAAATTGACACTTTGATTTTTGACCTTTCTTTCGACCATAACTTGTGTTGTAAATATTCAAATGGATGACTTTAACCCAATTTAGACATCTAGGTTTTAAAAACTTTCCAATGTATAAGGAAGTCTTCAATCCAATGATTTTTGACCCCTCAAATTGTTTTCTGAATATTCAAAAGTCCATTGGGACTCTAATTCCCAAAGTGGGAATCCACTTGGGAATGTGTGGGCTCAATCCCTTACACTCTCCCACATTCTTGGGAATGTGAATGTGGTTCCCGACCCGCACCTTTCCGTGCCCTTACCTTGGTCATGAACCCAAAGCTAGGGTCGTGATAATATACTCATGATTTTATTTTATTTAAAATTTAATTTAATTTTGACTTCATTTTTAAAACATCAATATTGTGTTGATTTTTACTTTGCCCAATTTTCTTTTCTTTCACATTTACAAAAGTTCAGTGACGATGAATGGGTAGACGTGCCTACCTATAATTTGGCAAAAATTGTGCTCAACATTTGGTTGGAATAGTTGGGAAAACATGACACTTGCTTGTTCATAGCCACATCTAATGCCTAAGTACGGGCTTTTAAGCAATTCACACTTTATGGACAATACTTGCAAGTTGACCCATTTGGCCATGGTCTTAACAAAAATGAACTGTTATTAAGAAGGGCCCAAGTGTCACATGAACTTATTCGACTTGTAATAACAATTGAAAACTATAGGGATGGATCATCATTCATGATTCATATTTCACACACTGAGGATGAAAAGGTTTTTGGTTTGGCCAAGTGTTGCGCTAATTGTCCTCATGGGGCACATGGTGATTCCCATAGACTAAACAATGTGAATTTTTTTCATTTGTGAGTGGCCTCCCCTACTATTGGTTCCAATAATGTTCAAAATGTTCCCACCCACCCAACACCTTTTACTTCACATTACGTTCTTCCAATATTCTTTTGAAATGGGTTGGAGCTAAAGGAGATTATTTCTATCAATGGCCAATGGCACATTGAACAATGCACAACCAATTCTTTTATCCAATGTTCAACACTTTAGAAAAGCATAGGGATCAAATGCATAACAAAAATCAATGTATCTAAAATAACAAATGGAACTCTAGTTCCAAGTTATTCAGGTTTCTGGGTTGCATTATGACGCGGAACATTAGAACATCATAAGCATTGGTTTTGTGTTGACAACCTCAACCGTTGTGTGAGTGGGATAGTGTAAAAATGTGATGTTGTTAGGCCTCAAGTTCCAAGTTTTTGGCCAATTCAAGAAGATACTAATTTTATCCAAAAGGAGGTTACATGTTTGGAAGAGACAAGGTGTTTCTTTGACCACTAGTGTAAGAACAATGCTTGCAATTTGTTTGGAGGCAAACCTTCTAGGGTAAGCAATTGCCAAGTGCTTATTGTTTGTTGGTAAAACCTTGTTAGGTCGGTAGATGTGGCTTGTTGGCCCATGACTCTTGGTTGTAAGAAGGTGAGATCACCTTCCAAACTTAATTTAACACAACACACCAACAATTGGGAGGCTAGAAAATTGTTTTTTCCCTGTACCATGTTCCTTCATGTTGATGTCCTTCCACTAGGATATGGATGAATCTACAATGTACTTTCCAATGAAAAATGTTACCATGTGACTATGGGAAATTACCCTAGTTATTCATGTTTAAATTTTGTCACAATGGCCGCACATTCTTTGGGTGGCCATGGGGCATGGGTGCAATGTAAGCACATCTATCATGTCTTATTGAACATCATGTATTGTGGGTTCACAGAAGATTTCATTCACTATTACATGTGAAATTGGGAGGAGGTTTTACATTTGTTGATGTGCACTAAGGCCTTTGACAACTAATCACATTTGTAGATTCATTTGTAGAGGTCAAGGGAATAGGTGTGGAGAAGCACAAAAGACTATGTCATCATTAACATAGAAATTCAAAGGAGTATGTAAAAAAAATGGATAACATGGCTCTGTTGGCATCAATTTTTGTGATTTTTTCTTTTGTAGAGTTTGAGGTTAGGTGTGCAATATACAAAAGACTATGTCATCATTAGTAAAAAACTTCATGTAAAAAATTAATTCTAATTACACAAGTAGAGGTCTAATTATTGTATCATCATTCTAACAAGATGTGCATTATTGATGTGAATGTATAATAGTCATAATTAACTTGAATACACCACCTTAATGCTATATTTTTTTGGTAAAAAAACATGTTGAAAATGAAAGAACAATTATTGTCTCCATTAAAGATGTTGGGTTACGTGGACCAATATTATATTCCATGTCACAAAAATTATCTACCTGGAAAATGATTCGTTCAAAATATTTTCTGATGTGGCACAAAATATTTTTTAAAAATTCTTTCTTACTCACATGAGCATGCTCACCTACTCATTGTTCACCTTCTAATGTTGTTGTGGTTGAATGTTCCCATTGATTCTAAACTTACAATAGAAAATAGTAGGCATTAGTAGTTATACTGACCTAAACCATTATATGGAGCTCATGAAGTCAATGGGGAAGTTAAAATCTAAGGTGGGAGAAATATCTAGACAAAAGGTGGAACCGACACCAAAAGATGAAGGAAGAAAAAAGGTGATGAGAAGAAACAATGGAAAATTTGTAGTAATAATTCCAGGAGTTGCATGGAGGTACATACTTGCAAATGTACACAAGGATGTACATTCTCCACCGCTTCAAGAAATGAAGGTGAAAGAATAATTATGAAAAAAAAGGAGAATATTACTCCAAATTTGGAACAAGTACTAGAGGAACAATGACAAAAATATCAAGTTTACCTAATGGATTAGTGGTATGGATATTAAGCACAAATGGAAGTACATAAAATAGTCCCTCTAGAACCAATAGAAGTACAATTTTTTTAAAACACTTCAAAGTAAACATAATAACAACATCTATAGCAATCAATAAGATAGAAGTAGCATTCAAAGAATGTAATGAAACAAATGCAACATGTAGTGGGGGATACATTATAGATTCCAACATAATTTAAGCCACCAATAATACATGTATGGGAGAATAGGTTGGGATTTGCAAAAGGGCAATCTTTAGGCTAGATGTGTAAATGAAAAAACATGCAATATCTTCAAGAAAAAGATCTAAGAAACCAACACCACATAATCTCGCACGTAAATCAATGGAAGATCTTATTGCAAAAATCATGGAAGCAAATAAGATTACAAAAATGTTTTAGGTTATGGCAGTAGTTAATTACAAGATGGGCAATCTAGGATTACAAATCAGTACCTTAACAAATAGATTTTAAAAAATTGTTTGTGCTTTTGCACCTTTCTTCCTCAACTTTTGTAATTCTTGGTTCTCCTACTTTGCACTAAGTGGTTAACACATGGAAAAAAAAAATCTAAATCTAAAGATTAATGTTAAGAGCATATTATTGTTGGAAAAGAACAAAAAGTTATAGGAGTTAAATCAATTGTAACTACTTTTGAAATGCAGTTAATTTGTCAATAAATGTATGTAACTCTTTCAATTATAGGCACCTTAGCAAATTCAACTCTCCAAGGGTAGTCAATCTATCAATAGTTATATGCAATTTTTTCAACTATGAAGACCTTGACAAATTCAAATGTTTAGTAGCAATAATTTGTCAAGAGAAGAAGGTAAATCTTTCAACTTTCAGTACCTTGACAAATCCAACCATTCAATTTGTTAACATATGTAAGTAACTCTTACAATTTTGAGCACATTATTAAATCCAAATATTGAAGAACACTCAATTTGTCAATAGATTCAACTAACTCCTTTAATGGCATGCTCCCAAGTCCCTAGTTAGACCCAAAATGGACCTAAGTTACTCAAACATTGGAATTGTGAGGAATCCGGGGCATGTTCCCATCTCTCAGCACTAGAAGGGATAAAGGGGCCTGTTGAAGCTTCGAGATGGGATTAAGAAGAGTGACAAGCTATTTACTTACTCGAACCTGCATCAAACCAACCAACAAGTTGGTTAGTTCACTTTCTTGAACACCCTTGGTGCTAGGACAAGCCACGGGCAACCCTAGATTCACAAAATTCACCATGGTCCGGATTCGGGGGAAGCCACCACCTTCCCCCATATAGTATATTTTGTGCCTCTCCGTGGCACCCACATCCAAATGGTTTTTTGTCCCGGGACTCCCAAGGAGGAGTCCCAAAACTGTCTCGGTTTGGACTTTCGAGATTTTGCGAGGTCATAACTTTTTGCTCAGACCTTCGATTGGGATGAGGTCTAAAACAAACTTATAGCTCTCCTCGAGAGTTTTCCAACGATGCATTGCACTTGACCTACAGGGTTGATTCCTGACTTTTAATGGTCGGGAGTCAAACTGCCAGTTTGACTCCCGACCCTTCTTTTTGCCATACCTTGTGTTATAGATGTCCAAATGGCCCATGCGAGCCCATTTTGGACATCTATAGTTCACTAGCTTTTGATGATATAAAGAACACTCCAATGCAAGGTGTTTTGACCCCTGCAATTGAACTCTGAAATTTCAGGAGTCTTGGAGGACTCCCAAGTCCCAATTTCGGGAATGTGAGTTTCATCCTCACACTTTCCTCAAGTAGGGTTGCGACATTTAACTACAAGCACCTTCACAAGTTTAATTCTACAAGGGTAATCAATTTATCAATAGATGTAAGTAACTCCTTCAACTACGAGCAGTTTAACAAATCCACCTTTTCAACAACAGTCAATTTGATCAACAAATGTAGATAACTCCTTCAACTACGAACACCTTGATAAACACAACCATTTAAGGGCAATCAAATTTTCAATAGATGTAAGTAATTCCTTCAACTACGAGCACTTTAACAAATCCAACTTTTCAAGGGCAATCAATTCATTAATAGATGTAGATAATTCTTTCACCTATGAGCACCTTGACAAATTCAAATATTGAAAAGTATTTAATTTGTCAATAGATGTGGGTAATTCCTTCCACTATGAACAATTTGACAAATTCAACTTTACATGAGTAATCAATTTGTCAATACATGTAAGAAACTCCTTCAATTAGGAACAATATGACAAATGCAAATATTAAAGAATAATCAATTTGTTAATATATGTAGGTAATTCCTTCAATTTTGAGCACTTTGACCAATCCAACTTTTCAAAGGTAGTCTGTTTATCAATAGATGTAGGTAACTCCTTCAACTACGAGCACCTTAACAAATCCAACTTTTCAAGGTTAGTCAATTTGTCAATAGATGTAGGTAACTCTTTCAACTATGAGTACCCTCACAAATCCAACTTTTCAAGGCTATTCGATTTGTCATTAGATGTAGGTAACTCTTTCAACTTTGAGCACCCTGACAAATCCAACTCTTGAAGGTTAGTCAATTTGTTAATAGATGTAGGTAATTCTTTCAACTGTGAGCACCGTGATAAATACAACTGCCAAAAGGTAATCAATTTGTCAATAAATGTACATAACTCCTTCAACTCCGAGCACCCTGATAAATCCAACTTTTTAAGGCTAGTCAATTTGTCAATAGATGTAGGTACCTCCTTCAACTATGAGCACTCTGACAAACTCAATGATTGAAGGGTAGTTAATTTGTCAATAGATGTGGGTTACTCCTTCAACTACGAGCACCCTTACAAATCCAACTTTTTAAGGCTAGTCAATTTGTCAATAAATGTAGGTAACTCCTTCAACTTCAAACACTTTGAGAAATTCAATGATTTAAGGGTAGTCAATTTATCAATAGATGTAGATAGCTCCTTCAACTACAAGCACCCTAACAAATCCAACTTTTCAAGGCTAGTCAATTTGTCAATAGATGTAAGTAACTCCTTCAACTGCGAGCACTTCGACAAATCCAACGATTTGAGGGCAATCAATTTTTTAATAGATATAGGTAACTCCTTCAACTATAAGCACCTTAACAAATCCAACTTTTCAACGTCAATCAATTTGTCAATAAATGTAGAGAATTCCTTCAACTATGAGCACCTTGACAAATTCAACTACTAAGGGGTAGTCAATTTGTCAATAGATGTAAGTAACTCCTTCCACTACAAGCACCTTGACAAATACAACTATCGAAGGGCAGTCAATTTGTCAATAGATGTAGGTAACTCCTTCCACTGCAAGCACCTTGACAAATACAACTGTCGAAGGGCAGTTAATTTGTCAATAGATGTAGGTAACTCTAACTCTGAGCAACCTGACAAATACAATTATCAAAGGGCATTCAATTTGTCAATAAATGTAGGTAACTCCTTCAACTCCGAGCACCCTAACAAATCTAATTATATAAGGCTAGTCAATTTGTCAATAGATGTAGGTAACTCCTTCAACTTCGAGCACTCTAAGAAGTCTAACTTTATAAGGCTAATCAATTTGTGAATAGATGTAGGTAACTCTTTCAGTTGCAAGCACCCTGACAAATCCAACTAGTCAAGGTAAATCAATTTGTCAATAGATGTTGGTAATTCCTTCGATTTCAAACACCATGACAAATTCAACTTTTCAAGGCCAATTAATTTGTCAATAGATGTAGGTAATTCCTTCAACTTCGAGCACCCTGACAAATTCAACGATTGAAGGGTAGTCAATTTGTCAATAAATGTGGGTAACTCTTTCAACTGTTAGCAATCTGACAAATTCAACGATTGAAGGGTAGTCAATTTATCAATAGATGTAGGTAACTCTTTCAACTACGAACACCCTAACAAATCAACGATTGAAGGGCAATCAATTTGTCAATAAATGTGGATAACTCCTTCAACTGTCAATAGTTTGACAAATTCAACGATTGAAGGGCAGTCAATTTGTTAATAGATGTGAGTAACTACTTTAATTGCCAGCACCTTGACAAATCTAACTTTTCAAGGCCAGCCAATTTGTTAATAGATGTAGATAATTCCTTCAATTGCCAGCACATTGACAAATCTAACTTTTCAAGGAGAGTCAATTTGCTAATAGATGTAGGTAATTCCTATTATTGCGAGCATTTTAACAAATTCAACGATTAAAGGGTAGTCAATTTATCAATAGATGTAGGTAACTCCTTCATTGCGAACAACATGACAAATCCAACTTTTGAAGGCTAGCCAATTTGTCAATAGATGTAGGTAACTCCTTTAATTGTAAGCACCTTGACAAACATAACTTCTCAAGGCCAATCAATTTGTCAATAGATGTGGGTAACTCCTTCAACTATGAGCACCTTGACAAATCCAACTTTTTAAGGCTAGTTAATTTGTCAATAGATATAAGTAACTCCTTCAACTCTAAGCACCCTGACAAATTTAACAATTCAAGGGCAGTCAATTTGTCAATAGATGTAGGTAATTCCTTCAACTTCCAGCACCCTAACAAATTCAACCACTAAAGGGCAATCAATTTTTCAATAAATGTGGGTAATTCCTTCAACTGCGAACATCCTGACAAATCCAACTCTTGAAAGTTAGTTAATTTGTCAATAGATGTAGGTAATTCTTTCAACTATGAACACCCTGACAAATTCAACTTTTCAAGGCAAGTCAATTTATCAATAGATGTAGGTGACTCCTTCAACTTCGAGCACTTTGATAAATTCAATGATTGAAGGGCAGTCAATTTGTCAATAGATGTAAATAACTCCTTCAACTCTGAACACCTTGACAAATCCAACTTTTCAAGGCAAGTCAATGTGTCAATAGATGTAGGTAACTCGTTCAACTCCGAGCAATTTGACAAATTCAACAATTGAAGGGTAGTTAATTTGTTAATAGATGTGGATAACTCCTTCAACTGTGAACACCCTAACAAATCTAACTGTTCAAAGAGAATTAATTTGTCAATAGATGTAGATAACTCCTTCAACTACGAACACCCTAACAAAGTCAACTTTTCAAGGCTACTCAATTTGTCAATAGATGTAGATAACTCCTTCAACTACGAACACCCTAACAAAGTCAACTTTTCAAGGCTATTCAATTTGTCAATAAATGTAGGTAATTCTTTCAATTTCGGGCACTTTGACAAATTCAATGATTAAAGGGTAGTTAATTTGTCAATAGATGTAGGTAATTCCTTCAACTTTGAACACCCTAACAAATTCAACGATTGAAGGGCAGTTAATTTGTCAATAGATTTAGGTAACTCCTTCAACTTCAAACACTTTGATAAATTCAATGATTGAAGGGTAGTCAATTTGTCAATAGATGTATGTAATTCCTTCAACTTTGAACACCCTAACAAATTCAACGATTGAAGGGTAGTTAATTTGTCAATAGATGTAGGTAACTCCTTCAACTTCAAACACTTTGATAAATTCAATGATTGAAGGGTAGTCAATTTGTCAATAGATGTATGTAATTCCTTCAAATTCGAACACCTTGACAAATCCAACTTCTCAAGGCAAATCAATGTGTCAATAGATGTAGATAACTCCTTCAATTGCAAACACCCTTCCAAATTCAACAATTGAAGGGTAGTTAATTTATCAATAGATGTGGGTAACTCCTTCAATTGCGAGCACCCTGACAAATCCAACTTTTTAAGGCGAATCAATGTGTCAATAGATGTAGGTAACTCCTTCAATTGTGAACACCCTAACAAATCCAACGATTGAAAGGTACTTAATTTATCAATAGATGTAGGTAACTCCTTCAACTATGACCACCTTGACAAATTCAACTTTTCAAGGCCAGTCAATTTGTCAATAGACGTAGGTAACTCCTTCAACTCTGAGCACCTTAACAAATTCAATGACTAAAGGCTAGTTAATTTGTTAATAGATGTAGGTAATTCCTTCAACTTTGAGCACTTTGACAAATTCAATGATTGAAGGGTAGTCAATTTGTCAATAAATGTGGGTAATTCCTTCAACTGTGAGTAGTCTAAGAAATTCAATGATTGAAGGGTAGTCAATTTGTTAATAGATGTGGATAACTCTTTCAACTGCCAGCACCTTGACAAATCCAACTTTTCAAGGCTACTTAATGTGTCAATAGATGTAGGTAATTCTTTCAATTGCAAGCACCCTGACAAATTCAACAATTGAAGGGTAGTCAATTTATCAATAGATGTAGGTAACTCCTTCAATTCACTACTAGAAATCTTGTCATTTGCAACTAGTCATTATGTAACTAGCATGCAACTAGTTATCATTTGTAACTATCTTGGTCATGTTTGCAACTACAAATTTGGTATTGTATAATTTTTGGGCCATACGGTTGTGTGTGCAACTAACATGCAACTAAATGTGTACAACATGGACACGTGT
>Ga0116229_10008919_pt1 | contig 15447 bp, 9 predicted proteins | sample S1TSphgellanicum_3_FD_87313 | JGI IMG/M metagenome (GOLD analysis project Ga0116229, IMG submission 87313) | Host-associated microbial communities from peat moss isolated from Minnesota, USA - S1T2_Fc - Sphagnum magellanicum MG | ecosystem: Host-associated > Plants > Peat moss > Unclassified... | reverse complement strand
TGGTGCTTAGTAGTAGTGCCTATGTGATCCTGGCAACATATTTCTCACATCCAAGTTTAGTTTTTTTTTCTTTTTTTCCAAACCCACCCAAACAAAAAAACTAAAACTGGGATTGCAAATAGGTCGCAGGCTACTAATAGCAACCCCACCTGGACCAACCATTCTGATTGGCGAATCAGAAAGAAAGAAAGAGGGACCAGTAGTCAGGTCTGATTTATTACAATCTTTTCTGGGAAGTGTTGGGCTTTGTTGTGCCTTTAACCAGCCTCAGTAGACTGTGCAAAACTGCAGGGTCAAATCCATTCTGCTGAGCCAAACTGGCATGTTTTGACTTGAAGGTTTAATTTGCAGGGTCGCACTGAGCACTGCTGGAGCTGTTCTGATTTATTCATAAAAACCACCCATTTTCATTCTCCCTACATTGTGATTGAATGCTTCATTCCAAATAAAATTCCACAAAACCCCCTCCACAAACAACCCAAAACACAAAGTCCACCAGATCATAATAACAATCATCTCTTGGGAGTCCTCTATCTCTCTCACCCTTTAACTCTGTGTGTGTCTGTATGTGTACTCACTCAAGAGAATGAGTAGAGTGCTTTTTGTGTTGTGTGATCTTTATTTTGTTTTACATGTTTTGCAAAAAAGAACATTATTTTATATTATTCTACATGTTTGATATTTCAAGTTGAGTTGGAAACCAACATGTTTTTTCTTGAGAGCAAGAGCAAGAGAGAAAAAAAAATATCAATCAACAACATAGATTCTAATATTGAAAATGAACAATCACTTTTTTAAAAAAATCTTGAAAGAGATGAAACCAATCAAACCTTATTCAAAATCAAGTGATTATGTATAGGGATGAACATGACTAGCCACTTTTTTGGATTGAACAATGCTTGTTGAGAGTGTTTAACGTTTCACATTTTATTTTCTGACAAATTTTCTCTTTTTCCAACCAATAAGAATTGAGAGAATTTGAGATTTTTTTTGTTGCTCTAATTGAATATTCTAAATTTTCCCTATCTTCTTCTTCTTCTTCATATCATCATCATTATATTTTTCTTCTTTACCTCTTCATCATCAACATCATCATCTTCTTCTTCACTTCTTGATCACCGACATCGTCATTATCATCCTCCTCTTCTACAATTCTTCATCGTCCTCATTTTCTTCTTCTTCTACTACTTAATGACATGTTTCATTTAATGACACTCAAACTTCATACGTACATGATGAGAAACTATTGTCAAACTTCATGTACCCATTGATAAAAATCTACCTAATCAAAAACCATCTTATTACTACCATTCATTTCCACAAAAATTGTTGTTTTTAATTGGATTTAGGTCAAAAGTGACTAACCCTAACACATATGAGAATTGGCCTCCATCGACATAGCTATTAGCACATATTATATTATACCTACCTAATATAGTTATAACACAAGTGGCAAAACCAATTACTCCTACTATTGCCAAAAAAAACTATTCTTTACTTTTTTTCTAAAATTGGAAAGTGAAGTGTGAAACAACAAAACATTGTATTTATTTACTTTTGTTTGTTTGTAGCAAAGTGAAGCACAAATGACTAGGGTTGAGGGGACCTATCATTGTGAGACCCATATCATTGCACACATGCTTCTTCTATTATCACACATTGTTCCCCTACACTTTGCAAGTGTAAATCTTGGGTTCTTGAATGTAAATTAGTAATAATTCCGGATATAAGGTGTCCAAAGGTATGGTCTTGATGTGCAATCACAAGTGGGGAGTAGTAGGGTTTTGAATGCAATCACAAGTGTCATAATAAGGGGTTTTGTGTGCACTCACAAGTGTACTAAAAGGGTTTTTGAGTGCAAAGAATTGTGCAATCATAGTGTAAAAGGAAATTTCTCAGGTCGAATTATATGATTAGTTTTAAGTCATAGATCTTCACATACATATCATATTTACATATTCTGTAAATTAAGTTTCATGGCCAACACAACAATATAAGTCAGCATTAAATTTTTTTGCAAGTTTTCATCAAAATACGAAAAATCAAAATAAAAAGAGAATAGTCTGTCACAATATTTATTTATTTTCAAAAGAAATCACCAAATTTCAGGAAAAAAAAAATTGAAATTTTTTCACCAGATTTGGATTCTGATTTTAGTTTGGTAGCATGTTTTAAACTAGTTTTTATAATATTTAGACATGTAATTATTTTTTTAAAATTTAAATTTAAAAAAATTAAAAAAACCTATCACCATTTAATATTAGATCCTTCTTGGGATGCTAGTCAACAACACAACATTATGACTTTTTTTTTAAAAAATTACTGATACAAATGTTATGTACCAACTTTCACCCCAAAAAAAAAAAAAAAACTTGGAAAAAAAAAAAGCACAAGCACACACACATTATTGAGAAATCTATTCCAAACTGTGCAATCATAAGGTGAATTATCATTCTCTTGCAGGGGAAAAAGGAATTCAATGGACGACAAAAAAAAACACAAGTATCATTGCACATTGCAAACTACATTGTATAATGTTTTCTCGGGGTTCATTCTTTGCACCCCTTTTGGAATGTATGCATTTACTCACTTCCTCTAAGAACTTGTGTCATTGAGTTCCCATATTTGTGTCACATTTTTTTTTGGCATTTCAAACATTTTGTTGAATGTCAAAATTAGTGAGGGTTCCTTATAAATAATAGGAGAATATAGTGACACCAAAAGAATGTGATGTGCAATTTTTTTTGTTCTTAGCAATAGCTCTCATCCAACTATTAAAGGAAGGTTATATATTTATTTATTTATTATTATTAATTTTATTTTTAATTTTTAATTTTTTGTTTTATCACATTGAGATCTCCCAAACCAAGGGCCTTAGCTCTATTTTTAATTTGTCTCAAGAGCCCTCAATGAGTAGGGGTGCACCAACATGATTTTCTAATGTTTAAACTTTTAACCTATAATGCAAGAGCTGTTGAATTTTGAGTAATTTCATCATTAAAATTTCCATAAAAATCAAATTAAAAAACTTAGGGAAATAACTCTAGAATTTTTGAGTATTTTCATCACTAAAAATTCCCAAATTTTATTTTTTGAAAATTTGAGGGAAATTTAGGGTGTGTTCTTAATGCAGCTGGAAAGTCCTCAATGAGTACAAGAGCATTGAGGTGGTTTCATATTTTTCAAACCCTATTTGAGTGAAGAAGACATTGAATTTTGTCATTAGAAATTCATTAAAATCAATAAATTAATTTTTTTTTATGGAAATTAAATTTCACCCTTTGTAAAAGTACTATACAAAATTATATCCTCAAAAGCGTCACAGGCTACAGAATCTATTTGAGAGATGGGAGTGAAACTGAGAGGGGAAATCCATTTTGCCTAAGGCTTTGTTTTTCATGCTTGGAACCTACTACCTTGTGAAAACCCATAGAAGGAAGGCCACACATGATGGAACAAATGAACGAATGAATGAATCCAAAGAAGAGAAAACACTCAATCAATTTGAATCGATACCAATACCTAACCCTAATCCTCAATATTATGGGACCCAATTGTGATATATAATCACAATTCATTAAAAAAAAAGCTAAGAACTAGTAAAATAACCTCCTATTTTCATTGTTGGTCATTTCAATGCAAAATGCTCGTTTATTTGAGGGTTTTTTGAAAAGTTTGAAGACCGAAGGTTATAATTAAAGAGATCAAATGACCATCCAACACTAGTCTCAACTACTTTTTTTCTTGTTCCTTCATGCGAATAGGTGTTCCCTAAGTTTGAAGATCTTGGATTATTTATTTATTGCACACTTGTGACATAATTGTGATGTAGAGTAAACATGCCCATCATCAAACATAAGCCGGTGACCAAACATTTATTCATATCTTCCTTTATTTTTGTAATAATTTTTCATGGCTATGAGTGTGCCAAGAAGAGGTCTACAATAATTTTTTTGAACTTTGGAGGCAACTAAGTAACAAAGAAAAAATTAGAAAAGAATAATCATATCAAAAGAACAAAATGCTTGAAAAAAAATGCCTTAAAGTTTTTTTATTTTCAAACCCCATATTTTTTTCATATTTTGTTTGTTTTGAGCGATCTGAAAAAATATGAATTTGCCAACTTAAGCTTTACAATTTGTTTTGGAACTCCATAAGCAACCAAGCTATGTTCAAAGATATTAAACCTCCAAATGCTTACATTGTCAAATTGAACACTATTTTCAAATCTCATATCTTCCTCATTTTTTGTCCTTTTAGAACAATCTTCATAACAATTGGTGCGCCAAGTGAAAGTGCACAATATCTCTTTGAACTCCACAAGTAACCAAGCTATGTCCAAAGATTTTAAGCTCTTAGAAAACTTAAGTGTCCAGACACCAGCCTATCTACCCTAAACTAGTGTCTTATGGGAACCTAACCTTTTTCTATTGAACATGGATTTTCAAAGAATGGTAGAGGCCGTTATGTATTATGGTTATGGTGCATTCACACTTGATGTTAAGTAAATGTTGAATGAAAATCTAGGTGGCATCCTAGGTGGCACTCAATGTTAAATGAGTTATAGCTTAATGTTAAGTGAACGTTAGCTTAACATAAAAAAAATTCATGGTAACTAGGTTTGAAGTCTTGAATGGTTAGCACACGGTGTTAAGGGACTTAACACTTGAGTCCCTAACATCAAGTGTGAACGCACATTATTAAACCCTAAGCTTTAAACCCTAAACCCTTGGTAATTTTGAGTCACATGTAGAAAAAGCCTTGCCCAAAGCCTGCATTTTGTGGGGGCCAGTTTTTACAGGCAAGAGGACAAAAGAAGGTTGACAAAGCACCTCTTTGGACAGTAAGTCGTCAGGTAAGTTTTAACCCTAGTGACCTGCCACTCTGAGTGGCAAGTCATGGACTATATGGCCCATTCTAACTAGGGCAGTCGTGGGTCATGTGAGGCCTGTTAGGGTTTAGGGTTTATGGAAGGTGGCAACAAGGGGTGGAGAAGAGCCAGAGCAAACCAAGAACCACCATTGCACCATGAAGGATGGATGGATGGATGGATGGATGGATGGTGGGTGGACAGTAAACTCTTTTCAGTTGAGTCCCATTCTGTATAGGTTACCCAAGGTGACTGACTTGACTACTCACTAAGTAAATGCAAGCAAAATGGTTTACCAACTCTGGTGAGCAGGTTGTTAATAGGTAGGTAGGTAGGTGGAAAAAACAGAAACTAACCCAACCACACATGGTTAGTGAGGGAACTGCAGTTCAATGAAAAAGGAATTTCCTATCTACCCACCATCCATCCATCCATCCATCCATCCCTCCTGGTGCAATTGGTAAACTGCAAATTGGTTCACTCTAGTCTCCTACCAAGACTTTGTCAAGGAAGTCAGAAAACTAAAGCTTCTATTAAAGTGTGTGTACTTTTGTCAGATCTACCCATTTTGATGGATGATAATTTATCACTTTTGCTGACCTTCCTTCCTTCCTTCCTTCCTTGTTTGTTTTGTGAAACTCACTCAGCCTGCAAAAAGTTGCTAACCCTAAATTCATCCACCAGTATGGATGGGGGTGTTCCTATATACTTCCTCTCCAATTAATAAGAAAAGAAGTGGATGATTTGTCTCTCCTTATTGCACATCCACATCCCAGTTATATTGCATAGTAGGTACTAAGCTAAGCCTGTATGTATCTCAACCCTGTATGTGAATGAAAAGTGATTCAATCCGTTTTGTGTATGGATGAAAAGTGATCTGCATCCATTCAATGGGCAGGTTATGGATGTTAAGGATGCTGGTTATGTTCGGTAATCAGCAGCTCGTCAAGGCTATCGGTTCGACCCTTGTTCAATGATTTGCAAAGAACCGTCATTGGAATAAGATCAGGCAACTAGCCTTTTTTTTTTTCTTTTTTTTCTTTTTTTTCAAAAAAAAATTTTGAATGAAAATTTGAACTGAGAGTGATGTCCCTTTTTTAAAATGTATAACCTTTTCAAATAAAAGAAAAAGCATGACAATATCTTTAATGCAAGTAATTAGTTTTAATAGGTTTGTACATATTAATTAATATTTGTCTTGGATTGTGTGAACTAGTTGAACAAAGGGGTGTGTGTCACACACATTATGGCCTTGCCATTTTACATTGAAAGGTATCTTAATGCAAAAGAAGAATTATGAAAACTCAAATAATTCACCATGCAAAAATATATAATCTTCCAAAAAATCCTCTAAAAGAAACCAAAATGCTTCAAGATATTATAAAAAGTTATGCATAATTTATATTGTGCAATGAAATAAAATCTTTGACCTAAATATTGTTCAATTTTGCATGTTGATGGGTGGGGCTGGGGAAACAATTTAATAACACTCATGTTGGATTGTGATAAAACACAAGTAAAAGGCTGAAATAGAGGGCTGTGAGTGGACCTGCTTTCAGACCCTATCAGAAGAAGATACTCACAGAGGGCAAATTGTCAAAATCTGTTTGGGGAAGACCAAAAAAGAAAACAAAAACTGGATCCTCCTGGAGACATCATGTCTCTTGGATTCCATTCTTGTTTGTTTTGGTGAGCTCTACCAAAAGAGGTACCTTCAAGCAAATGGCTGCAATAGCTATGGACAAGAATGGAAACCCATGAACCTAACCCCTTCCCCTATGTAGGAAGATCTACCTGGGGAAAGTGAGTATCATAGATTATAAGTTGATAGGGAATGTAACTTGTAAGTGGATACAATGGAGGTTGGTAACTAGGTAAAGCATTTGGTTTCTAAGTCTAGTGATGAGTAATCGAAACTCTCGTATGTGGAGGATTTTTTGAAATCCTTTGTATGGTTGTCCATGGAGCACTTCAAAAACATTTTCAAAAAATAACTATCTCATTTTGAATGAGGCTTAACTATTTCATTTCTTTCTTAATAACTACTTCTTTTTTCTATTAACTTTCTTCATAACAATCTCTCAGCTTTTCTAATAATTACATCCATTTTATAACTACCGTACCTCTCATTTTTCCCCTTATCCACCAACATGTATATGAAAAAATAAAGTAACATGTGTTTTTTCATGTCCATGAAATTTATATTAATTTAAATTAAATTTAGCATTGACATAAATAATGATGAATTATTGAAAACCATATAAAAACATAAGGAAAAAAAAATTTGATCATTGCTAGTAGTGTGCAGCAGCCCGAAGCTCAAATAGGTAGTTAGATGCATGTGGATGGTTAGTCTATTGTTAATCAGTATGGTTAAGGGACAGAAATACAATGCAAAAGCATTTGGTTGCCACACACCATGCATCATCCCTCATGGTGCATTGGTGGTTGTTGCTTCACTCTGATGAGAGTGGATGGATGGTGGGTGGATTCTTTTTCATTGCATTCCAATTCTTTAGTTCACTATGGTGGTTGGCTTAGTCTTTGTTTGTACTACTTACCCATTAACAATCCATTAGTGCTAATTAGTGTTGACAAGTTCCTCTTTAGGTTGCAATGTTGAACTTGGGGTTCAAGTTCTTGTGACCCATACATGAACTAGCATCTCTTTGGTGGAATTGATACAAGAACTGTGGGACTAGCCTTTTGCTTGAAAGATAACTTTTTGAACTCAAGTTCAGGTTCTTTAGATACAAAGCAAGTTGAATATTTTTTGAAAAATTGACAAGTTGAATGAACTTTTACAAATAAGTAAGTTGGTTTTAATTAGTTTTAGAACTCCATGTCTATATAATCCCCAATTTTGATTTTCTGAGAAACTCTATATCTATAGAATCTCCAATCTTGAGGAGTGTGTAATACAATCGTCAAATCAGATCTGGCTTTTTAACCAAGTCCAAAGGTTCTTAAATTTGAAAAAATGTGCCAAGACCAAAATCACAGAATTTATCTCATATTGTCCTACTAGTGCACACACTGGATGCACTACAAGCAAAAAATTGTAGCAAAGAGACTTCAAGCTCAGCATCTAGCACATCGAATGCATCACTAGATGCTGAGCTTGAAGTCTCCTTGCTGCAACTGGATGCACTAGATGCGGAGCTTGAAGTCTCTTTGTTGCAATTTTTTTCTTGTAGCAGTTATGGAAGATGTTAATATCCCTAGCTCATTTTCAGGTTATCTTCCACTTGGGCTTCAGATCCTCATCTTGTGTACAGGAGCAGGGACAAGAGTAGGGAGTTCAAGAGGCAGAGGTGCTTGCAGAGAATGGGGGCAAACTCAAGTCCAATAGAAGCATTCAGAATTTGTTGGACATTTGGGAGGAGAATCACAACGTCTCTTACATTACTCTAGAAATTGATTTATGCCAACAATTTTTCAAAAAAAAGCAAAACCCACAAGGCTAATTTCAGGTCAAAAGAGACTAGGTCACAAGCTTTGTGTTTCCTTTCAGCTTTCCGTTGTTTTTTGTAGCTCTCCAGGTTTGTGTTTCCTCTAAGTTCTATGTCTGGGCAGCTCTCTGTGTCTGTGCACACTCTCATCATGCATGTTCATGCACCTTATGCAAAATGATGCACCTTGTGCAAAATGATGCACCCAAGCTTTTTGTTTTTCCAAAAGTGCTGAGTCTCCAAACAGGCACATCAAAATAGTTTACACGACAGATGAAATTGTCTGTTAATATTGTTGAGAACTGCCGGTTGAAATTCTTGCTGTTGTTACAACCCATACAACCCAGCTGAGAAATTTCTAGCATCAATGACTCAACTACAATGAGATAGCTGACTCTGTCAACCATGCAAAGAACTGTCAAAATTTTGGTACAGAAAACATTGCACCATTCTCCAGTATACAGCAACAGAAATCCAATCATCTTTCTGGTAAGTATCAATGTTTGATTAGAAAACCAATGGCCCTAATTCTGTCTGAAAAGAAAACCGAGCTGTGAGCTCTCTTTGGAATCTGTCTTGCAAGCCAGGTGTTGGATTTTTTTACATGTGAACTTAATCTCTAGATCCAGATTATAAGATATAATCTACTCACCCAACAACTCAATATATAATAATCTCATCACTGACAGCAATCTTCAGCTTCCCAGGGGATATGTACAGAGCATCTGCTTCCTATGTGACCCATCAAGTTGGCACAGGGTAGTAATCTGCCGGTGTGCCAAGAGTCCTTGCCACCACCATGGCTGCAAGCAGAGCAAGAATCAAAACTAAGCAGCCACTGAGAAACATCTCAGAATAACGAGACAATTTTCTCATGATATGCTTCCTGGCAGATCCTACAGTTGGGCTTTGATGAAGTCTTTCATTCCACCAGTCCTCCTTCTCTGTCTCTGTTAAATTGATCAAAGTTGATACACCTTCCTGTTCCCTGCTTCCTTCATCAAATTTGGTAACCAACCCCATTACAGAAGCTGCATTTGCCCTGCCAAAGGTAGAGCAGCACTCCCCTACTCCTTGTTCATCTTCCTTACTTCTTGGTACGGCCATAGTTGTGACATTGGAAATTATATCATCAGAATTCCGAACAATCCCCATTCCTACATCTGAGTTTCGAAGCTCTGTGCATGATGCACAGGTGTGCTGATCAGTAGCTATCTTTTCCCTAAACCTTCGGAGTGACTTTGGGGTCAATCGGTTTGTCCCAATGTCATCTCCTTTACAGCTGCCAGGTTCATGTTTTTGCTGTCTTGCATAGTCTAAGCCACTGTCAAGTGAGTATGTCTTGCAAGGGACAGCAGGCATGGGAGAAACTACTTGTGGACTTGAGCCCTCAACAAATGAGAGCTTACCAGATGAATTAAAAGCTTTATGAATGCTTGTTTGTCTTCTCTCAATCTCCACCTCACTACAATTTTCTTCTGAAGCTATTGGATTGTCCATTACACTCCACCCCTCATTGCTTGATGTCTCCAGGTCCATGTCAGCATCTCCAGAAAGCCGACCAATCCATCCTCTAACTCCCTCATGTGGCTGTGAGTCCTGGTCAATCACATTGCTGTCTGATAATGGACTCCCAGGATCAGACTGCAATGATTGTACTAGCTTTCGTGGTGTAGCAAATGGCTGAAAATCCTCTGTCGTTATCAGCAACCTTGGCTTCTGCTCACCTCAAAACAATAATTAGTTATCAAAACCAGATATTTCATTTGTATCTGTAATTGGTGAGAACCTGATTACTCTTCTGCAACTGGAAAGCATCCACTGGAAAAAAAACAGAATAAAAGAGATGAAGGAAAAACATATATCCTACCAGCATGCTGAAACCATCCTGTGTGTCCTTGGATGCACATGGAAACTGGATGGAAGGGGTGCATGAGGGCCCTTCCTTTCCATAACTAGCTTTCAAATTTGTCTCTGCTCCACCTTGCAAGGAGCTGTGCCTCATCAGTAGTTTGTGTCTGTTGACCACTCCACTCTCAAAGTCTTTCACATTGCTTGCACAGTCCCGAATGCTGCCATTCATTGAGCAAAGCTCACTGCCACCTGATATTATATAGTTACTTGGCTTGCTATGGCATGAATCTGAGGCACTCTGAACACACACACTGAGTACCATGGACTCAGGGCTCTGGGATGCCAATCCTGTATCCAACTCTGGTACCCTAGTTTCCCTCAAGCTTCCCTGCAGAAAATTTTCACAGTTGCCAGGATTGCCTTCCTCCAGTTCACTCCTAAAAAAGGCATCCTTTCCAGCCATCATAACTTCATCCTGTGCACTTGTATCCCCTCCTACCTGCCCAGACTGTCCCATGATTGTTGACTCTAATGGGCTTTCACTCAAAGCAACTCCACCTTCCACAATATCCTGGGAGATCCACAGCAATGATTCTAGATCCATTTTCCCGCCCATTTCTCCCTGTTGCTGGAAATCCATCTCTGCCTCATCACTAGGCAAATGGAGAGAGGTATTGAATGAGCCCACAAGTGGAGACTTGCCCCCCCAAACAGCATCACTCTGCATTTCTGAGTTTTGAGAGGGCACATTCTCCTTTGCATCGGCTGCAGAAAGACAGCAAAAACTGTTCTGTATTAGGAAATTTGACCCCTCATGTATATTATAAACTGGAGTTCAAAATGATAAAAAGTGTCTGGACACTTACAGTTGTGAATGTAGGAGTCACAATCATCATCCATGCTGAAAGAGGTCAGGGCAACTGACTTCTGCATGTGTGCCTGACCCCTTGCAGGAAAGAGAGGAGTTCGTCGCATCCTGGCATCAATGCCCTTGCCAGTACGGGAGGGTGAAGACACTTTCAGTGAAGGCTCTGATCCTGTGGTAGAAGGAGAGAGAGAACTATGAGAGCCCCACAAGCTTCTCCGACGAGGTGTCAGTTTTGGAACTGTGCCCAGGGGCTCATCCGCATCTTTGTTTTGATCATCATCTGCTGCTGTTGCCATCTTTGCAGTTTGTAAGGCCTCCCACACTGCAGTGCGAACATGAGGCATTTTATCAAGCCGAAAGCTTTCCAACACCTCAATTGTGGAGTTGAGCTCTAAAGTAAGTTTGTCCTTATCCACAACTGAAACCACAGCTTGCAACATCTTGGCTGCACATTTCCGGTGTTTCCATGAATTTGAGTTCACTCTTAAAATCTCCTCACCAGCATGGAGAAGCTCTGGCCCGTAGACACTCAGGGCACTTGGGTTCATGACAGCCAGCGAGCATGCCAGCTGCATGTGGGCAACTGTGCGTGTTGCTTTGTCTCCCAGTGCAGCTGTTGTGCGCTGGCAGACTTCACTCACAAGTCCAGCTGATGCATGTTTCCATTTCTCTGATTCAACTAGTGATTGCACACATGTAGCAGCCCCCGCAGCTACTGGCTCCAGTTTTCCTATAGACAAGGAAGTTCAGAGTTCAGATCCCACTGAGCAGGTCTCTCTAATCACAGAAATTTTTTGCCCTTGCTTGCTATTCCCCTTCATGGATTCATGGGTTTCTAAATATAGCAACAGGCAGATTGCTGCTGGTAGAAACAAAAGAGGTGGCATTTCTGTTACCTGCAATTGCTTCTACTAGTGGCTGTGCAACCTCTCGGACAACTTCTTCAGCTTCTGTCACGCTGGTGTTGGAATCAATGGAGTACCTTACCAGTGCAGAGACCACCTTAGCACATGCTTGATGCAGCTGTGGTGAGCTTCCACTTGCTGACAGAGACCGTGTCACAGTGGCCATCACTCTTGGGAGTTGTGGGATGATGAGCTTGCCATGGACTCGTGCTACTTCCTCATACAGGGAAATAGCATAAGAGCGTGAACCTCCTGTTTCTTTCGACTCTGACACCTGTTGCCACCAGAAACCCTTTCTTGCTCAACAAAAGATGCTCAAAACCTGTTTTACAGAGTGAAGCCTGCATTTGCTGAGAAGAAAAAAGAAGAGGGAACCAGTCTGGTAATGTGTGCTGGGAGGAAACTCTTCACCCCTGTTGCGCCTATAGCATCCTATTCATGGAGATGGACATTTTCTAATGGCCATGAACCTCGATACCTTGCCGAAGACACAGGAGCTCCTCAAATGGAGCCTCATGCTTAGGAATCAGCTTCATGCTGCGCACTACTGTCAAAAGGAGAAAACAAAAACTGCACCAAGCAACGACAGGTTGTAAAGAGAAAACTGACCTGTGCGAGAAAGCGCGGAACAGAGGCGGGCTCAAGATTCTCCACACAGTGTTTGAGAGAGTCCATGGCAATGCGCCGGCTTTCTCCATCTTTCTCCAGCTTCGCCAGGTCTTGTTTGACGAGTGGACTCATGTACTGCATCCCGCCTTCCTCCTTCATCTTCGTCTTCTCCGCTCCCGAAGAAGAAAGAAGAAGGTAAAAGAAGAAAACAGCCTTATTACAGGAGCAGAAGAAGAACAAACACAGAAAAGAATAACACAAACACTAGTAAGAGAACACAAAACGCCGCGAAAGACTCGAAAGAGAGTAACAGATAGCGAGAACAACAAGAAAACAAAACCAGAACAAGAACGAACCAGATAGACCGACAACAAACGCAGCCAGGGACGCAAAGCGCAGCACGCTCCTTACTTCTTCGAGGAAACAACAAAACAAGACAAACCTCTCTTCACCCCCGCCCACCAAAAAAAACACTGAGAAAAGAAAGAAAAAAATCAGAAAAATTATTCCCAAAAAAAGAAGTATCAAAAGCAAAGAGATCCGTTACGTACTGAATAGCCTCGGCCGCAAGAAATTGCAGAACAAAAAAGCTCAACAGTCGTAGACAACCGTGACGGAGAGACAGAGAGAGACAGAGAGAACGACTCTGAGGTTTCTGCACGTAAGGGAATGCGCGCGACGCGTGGTTTTCTTCACTGTTTTGTACAAAGCGAGAGTGAAAGCGAGCGTCGCACAGTTTCATCTACGTTTGTAGCACGCGCGCGTGAAAAGAGGGAGGGAGGGGTGTTGGGGATCCAATTTATTTTTTGGTTAAAAAAAGGAAAAACCTAAGTCGACCAAAAATCAATGGTTTTGGGGTTTTGGGGTGTGTTTGCTCTTTGGGTATTGTTATTATTACCTATTGGACACAGGCTTTTTTTGACACTTGAAAAAAAAATCTTCTTTTGCTTTTAATGGATTCCATAGCTTTTAGGCCTTCTTTTTTTTCGCGTTTCATAAATGATTACATTAATGCGCATTTTCTATAAATGTAAAACCCATTTCTATAAATGTAAAACCCAATAAATGGTTTTTGGGGCAGCAGATTTTTTTTTCATAATAAAGCTCATTTTGAAATTTGGACCATTCCCATTATAAACAGAATTTGGATCTATTAAATGACCACTTGTTAGTATATGATTGGTCATTCCGATCTTAAGTAAAACCCACTAACCCTTACTTAATGAACTGCCTGATGATTTTTGAAAGAGCATTTTATACCTATTGACAAATTAGAGTTATGCGTAAAGTCACCCTGTCTTTGGGCCTGCTTTCACCCCCTATACCCTATTTTGGTGGTATCTTCAAAGTAAGGAAATTTTATTAAATCTCAGTATGAAATGCTCAAACTTTAATGCACAAGGTTCGAGAGTACCGATAGTAGTCGTGCAGGTAGGAGCAGTAAAAATATATGTAGCTGCGGAGGCGCTTAGGGGAAAGGAAAGACAGGATGAAACTCAGTTTACCACCGAAATTGCTAGAAAAAACTAGTCCGGATGCCAATTATTTCGTTTTGTAAAATTTTCATTACCAGTTACGCATTTGATGCCCTATTATGCCCAAACTGACCATTTCTGACCCCTAATCCCAGCACTTTAGAGATAACTCTATTGTGAACACAATTTTGGTCTTCTTTTTTTGTCTTGTAAAGGAACCTAGAATCCCATGAAAAAGTTTAGTGGAAACTACATGCACATCATGCACACACATCATGATGGTCATGATCATGGTGAAAGGAGAAAGGATGCATGTGTTTGAGAGATGATACATAACCATTGCTGGGTAGAATCTTGAGGCTCTAATTGGTTGTCAAGTCACAAGTTGCAACCCATAACCTTCAAACTCCATTTGATTAGCAAGCTACTAGATAGCACAAGGCCACATGGGCTCTCATTGGCCCAATGATTATGTAATCTTTCACTACTTGGATGAACATTTTATAAGTATTTTTTGAATGGATGGCAAATTGATTCTCACAAGTGATGGTTATGTTTGGTAATAATTTGAAGTGCAATAGTTACACGCCTCAACTATTGACAATAACATGTGCCTATTGCATGTTACATAGTCCATAACAACTTGAATTAAAATTTGTTAATTATAGAGTATGGCACCTTATGCATTGGATTAAGTCTGGCAATTGTGTTGATGGTAGGGTTGCTAAAAGGGACATCCTAGAAGTCCTCATGGCATCCCTAGCAAGTGATAATTTTTTTAATATAATTACCTAAAATCAATTTTTTTTGTTTGGTGAAGCTTTGAACTTGTGTTATCCCAATGCCCCTTTCATTTTTTAATGTGTTTCATGGTGCTTTTGACATGCTTCTTGTCATTCCAATCGCTCGAGGAGAAAGAAAAACATATGTCTGCATCCCTCTACATGCTTTTTGATGTGTTTTTCAACACCTAATTGCCATCTTTCCTAGTGCCCTTGTTGACCCCCATTGTCTTTCTTGATGCCCTTGTTGCTTGAAAAAGGGCTTTTAAATGGGTCTTTTCCACATGGCATCCTTCCCAACACATATGGCACCCCCCCCCAACATCCTTCCCAATGCCCCCATCATCCCTTGTTGTCCCAAAAAAATCCTTGCCACTCAACACCTTCGCTGCATTTCTTGACACCCTCAATGCCCCCAAAACACCGAGGATCCCAGCATCCTTCTTATGCCATTATCATCCCTTGTCACTGGACATAACTATGATTTGATTTTAGGTTTTTTTTTTTTTTTTTTTTTTGAGTTTTTTTTTTTTTTTTTTTTTTTTTTTTTTTTTTTTTTTTTTTTTTTATTTTTTTAATTTTTTTTTTTTTTTTTTTTTTTTTTTTTTTTTTTTTTTTTTATTTTTTTGTTT
>Ga0116229_10008917_pt1 | contig 15451 bp, 16 predicted proteins | sample S1TSphgellanicum_3_FD_87313 | JGI IMG/M metagenome (GOLD analysis project Ga0116229, IMG submission 87313) | Host-associated microbial communities from peat moss isolated from Minnesota, USA - S1T2_Fc - Sphagnum magellanicum MG | ecosystem: Host-associated > Plants > Peat moss > Unclassified... | reverse complement strand
TCAGAAAGATCACCGTATGGCCGAGATCCTGGAACTGGCGCATCTTGTTGAACACCACCGAATGGCCAAGATGCAAGTCCGGCGCGGTCGGATCGCAGCCGAACTTGATGCGCAGCGGGGCACCGCCCTGTGTGTGCCGGTTGAGCTTGGCGATCAGGTCCGATTCGAGAATCAGTTCGTCGGCGCCACGCTTGATGATCTCAAGGGCTTCTGCGACGTCCGCATTTTCGGCTGGTAGTGGTGCTAGATGATTCGGCACTGCGCCTTCAAGGGTACTCATGGATGGGTAGCTTTACTTAACACACGCCCGCTGGCATCGACCCCGGCGCACGTCCTGCCCGCGCCTGCCGGGGCGGTTTTTTCTGCATGCTACACTGCCCCGATCGAGATGGTGGGGCGTGTCGTGCGCCTTCTGATTCTCGCAGCGACGCACTCGCGTTCACTTCGGATTTCTTCCAGCCCCGCTTGATTCTAGCCTAAGGCATGCTCAGTTCATTTCTCGCGTCAGCTCGCCACACCGCCTACCTTTGCAGCATCGGTCTTTATGCCCGTCAGCGTGCGTTGCGCCGTAGCCACCCGCACCGCGCACGCGCGCTCGCCCTCCTTTTGCTGTTCCCGGTATTCGGCGTCGTTGCAGCCTTCGGCTTCGCGCCGCTTGCCCCTGATGCGGCGCTCGTTCCCGCCTATCAGGTCGAAGTCGCACTCGATGCGCCCTCGCTCGCAACACAGGTCGTGGCGCTGGATTTCGCGCCGGCCTTGTATCACCACGAGGAACGTGTCGCTCTGGGCGATACGCTTGGCACGCTCCTGACGCGCCTTGGCGTTCTTGACAGTGCCGCTGAAAATTTCATGCGCTCGTCAGCGGCAGCGCGCGCGCTCTACCAGCTGCGCCCCGGCCGCACGATCTCTGCTGTGACCGACGACCACGGCCTTTTGCATCGCCTGACCTATGACGAGTCGCAAGCCAACGGCAGCGATGCCCTTGCTGCCGGCGCCTTTGCGAGCTTGATCGTCGAGCGCGCGGGTGACGGCTTTGTCGCCCGCGAAGAATTGGCGCCCAACAAGCGCAGCGTTGAGATGCGTGAAGGCGAAATCGCGACCTCACTTTTTGCGGCCACCGACGCCGCCGGCGTTCCGGACGCCATCGCGAGCCAGATCGCGGACATCTTTTCCGGTGACATCGACTTCTATCGCGATCTGCGCCGCGGCGACCGTTTTCGCGTTGTCTTCGAGGGCTACTACCACGATGGCCAGATGGTTCATGCCGGCCGCGTACTCGCAGTCGAGTTCGTCGTCGCCGGCAAAAGCCACGACGCGGTCTGGTACCAGCCAAAAGGTCAGGCCGGCAACTATTACGGCACCGATGGGCGCAGCCTGCGTCGCGCCTTCCTGCGCGCGCCCCTGCAGTTCACCCGCATTAGCAGCGGCTTTGGCGGTCGCGTGCATCCCATTCTCAACATCTGGAAGTGGCACACCGGCATTGATTACGCCGCACCGATGGGAACACCGGTACGCGCCACGGCTGACGGCGTGGTGAAATTTGTCGGCCAGCAGACGGGCTATGGCAACGCCATCGAAATCAGGCATCAGGGCGTCTATTCGACACTTTATGGGCACCTGTCCGCATTCGCGCGCGGCCTAAGGCCTGGGCAATCGGTCGCACAAGGCGACGTCATTGGCTATGTCGGCATGACCGGCTGGGCCACCGGCCCGCACCTTCACTACGAATTTCGCATCAGCGGCGTGGCCAAGGACCCGCTGCATGTGGCCATGCCCGATGCAACACCGGTTGCAGGCGAAGAGCTGGCCGCGTTCCATCGCAATACCGCGCCCGTTAATGCGGCGATCGTGCGCATGCGCCAGATCGACGCGTCGGTGCTTCTTGCGGACAAGTCGACCTAGCCCGTTTGGTGTCGATGGCATCTCCTGCCACGCTTGAACCCCTGCAGCTGGTCGGGGTCATGTCCGGCACCAGCCTTGACGGCGCCGACGCCGTCCTGGCGACGGTCGATGGCTCAGGCCTTGCCATCGTCAGCCACCTGCACCGCCCTTTTCCAGACGAGCTCAAGTCACGCCTGCTTTCACTGCAAGCAAGCGCGCCTTGCGAACTTGACAGCGCCGCGCTTGCCGCCAACCAGCTCGCAGAACACTATGCGGGCGTGGTCCTCGACATGCTCGAGCACATCGACATCGCACCCAGGGCGATTCGTGCCGTTGCCGTGCACGGGCAAACCGTGAGGCATCGACCCGAACTGGGCTACACGATCCAGCTCAATGCACCTGCGCGGCTTGCAGAATTGATCGGCATCGACGTCATTTGCGATTTCAGAAGCCGCGATGTTGCCGCAGGGGGCCAGGGTGCGCCGCTCGTGCCGGCATTTCATGCCGCCGTCTTTGGCAGCGCGCATGAACATCGCGCCGTGGTCAATCTCGGTGGCATGGCCAACATATCGGACCTGCCAGCGGGCGTGAATCAGAATGACGGGCCTGTGCGCGGATGGGATACGGGGCCTGGCAATGTCTATCTGGATGCGTGGTATCAGCTAGAACATGGAGGCCCCTTTGATCGCGATGGCGCACTGGCGGCACGCGGCAGGATCAACCAGGACCTGCTCAGGCGACTCCTCGATGATCCGTGGCTGGCAAAGCCGCCGCCCAAAAGCACCGGCCGCGATCATTTCAGCGCGCAGTGGCTGGCTAGGCGCCTAGAAGGCTTTGGCCAGCTTCCTCGCGAGGATGTGCAGGCGACGCTTGCGCAATTCACGGCCGAGACCATCGCAGAGGGTCTGGCCAGCGAGATCGCGCCGGTGGCGCGCGTGATTCTTTCTGGCGGCGGCGCGCACAATGCCGATCTGGCAGGGCGCATCGAGAGCGCACTCGCTAGCCGGCTGGCTCGTGCCGTAGAGGTCGTCTCGAGCGCATCGATGGGAATTCCTCCCGAGCAGGTCGAGGCCGCGGCATTCGCATGGTTGGGTGCCCGTTTTCTTGCACGCGAGCCGGGCAATCGGCCAGGCGTGACGGGCGCGCGCGGGGGCCGCGTACTCGGCGCGCTTTATCCGGCCTAGGAGCGCCCCGGCGTCGCGCCGGGGGCATGAAAAAAGGTCCCGAACTGCAGGACCTTTAAACCACCGCTTTCAATGTGCCAAGCGCCCTTGGCACGACCGCTAGACGGAGAATGACGATCCGCAGCCACACGTCGTGGTCGCGTTGGGGTTCTTGATCACGAACTGGGCGCCTTCGAGGTCGTCCTTGTAATCGATCTCGGCGCCAACAAGATACTGATAGCTCATCGAGTCGATCAGCAGCGTGACGCCATTTTTGACCATCGCAGTGTCGTCTTCGTTGCTGATTTCGTCAAAGGTGAAGCCGTACTGGAATCCGGAGCAGCCACCGCCCTGGACGAACACCCGAAGCTTGAGCTCGGGGTTGCCTTCCTCGTCGATCAGTTCCTTCACCTTGGCTGCCGCCGAGTCGGTAAAGACCAGCGCGGCGGGCATTTCAGCAATAGCATTCATGGCATTTCCTTCGTGCATTTCATCCAATTGGGCACAGCAAGCCCGAATTCAAGGGCCTAGCCATTGCTCGCCGCAAGCTTCAGGCCCGGGCGATCCTCTTCGTCGACGTGGGTCAGCGTGCCGTCGATTATCGCACCGTGGTGCATTTCCAGCGCACGATAGCGCAAGTCGCCCGACACCTTGGCCTTGGGCTGCAATTCGAGCAGGTCACTTGCATACACCGGCCCCGTAATCGTGCCGTTGACAACCAGATGGTTGGCAACGATTGCGCCATCGACGCGCGCATGCTCGCTGATCACGAGCATGCTTGATTGCTCGTCATCGGCAATGACGTTGCCCTTGACGTGGCCGTCGATACGCAAGCCGCCGACAAAGTGAATATCGCCTTCGATCCGGGTCGTGATGCCAATCAGGCTGTCAATCGTATTCTTTGCACCGGGTTTGGATCCGAACATGATGGTCTCTCGAATGGTTCAAATTCAAAGCAGCGGCCTAACTGACCGCAACCGACTGTTGGCTGCGCACGGCACCGCGTTCCAGAATGCGGGCCTCGACCTGTTTGACGACTGCGCCTGCGGGCGCCTTGAACGTACCCTCGAGGCGTTTGAAGAACCTGAAGCTGATCTGAAAGGCCTTCGGATCGCTTGCCGCACTCGGGTCAGGCAAATTCATCATAGCAGCTTTGCCCCCCTCCTGCAGGGTCACGAGTAGTTGTAATTCCCCTGTGAATTCATGCTCGGCACCGCCGCCCTGAGTCACCAGGATGCGATAGTGGAACTGGCCTGGCACGGCGTCAGGCCTGACCTCGAGGCGCTTGATGGCCACGCCCGCCTGCGGCGTACTTGAGGATAAGTTCTCAAAGAACGCGGCATCGTCCTTCAGCTTCGCATTCTCAAGTTCGAGCGAGCGGATCTGCGTGCCGAGTTCGGCCTGCGTCGATTTTTCAATTTCAAGCCTGGACTGTGCCGCCGTGGCGGCGTCCTTAAGACGCGTGGACTCCTCGCGCAACTCGGAATTTTCAGCACGCAAGCGCACCACCTCGTCCTTCAGCGGGCGGCCAAAGCCTGCGAAATCCTTGCCCGATTCGTACAGGAAAAGACCGAGCGCGAAAGCCAGCGCAAGCACCACGATGCCGACGGCGATGCGCAGCGGCCAGGGCACGTGGGTCTTCACCGTCATGCGTGGCGCACTGATCGACATGCGGCGCCGCATGAGCTTGAATTTCACAGGCGCTGCCCTCGCGTCATGGCGACAACGCAATCTGCGTGAGGCCAAGCGTCTCGGGAAAGCCGAACATCAGGTTCATGACTTGCACGCCCTGCCCGGATGCGCCTTTGACCAGATTGTCCTCGACGACGAGGATCACGAGCGTGTCGCCCTCGGCAGGCCGGTAAAGCGCGATGCGCATGTAGTTCGACCCCCTGACCGAGCGGGTCTCCGGAATGCTTCCGGGGGGCATGACATCGACAAATGCCGATTCCGCGTAGAAGTCCTCATAAAGCGTCTGGGCGTCGAGCTCGAGCTGATGGGGCAAAAGCCGTGCGTAAAGCGTCGCGTGGATGCCGCGGATGATGGGCAGCAGATGCGGGGTGAAAATCAAGCCGACAGGGCGCTTGGCGATGGCGTTGAGCCCCTGCACGGTTTCGGGATGATGGCGGTGACCCTTGATGCCGTACGCGCGAAAACTGTCCGAGGTCTCGGCAAGCAGATTGCCGATCTCAGCCTTCTTTCCCGCACCCGAGACTCCCGATTTGCAGTCGGCGATGAGATGGCTTTCGTCAACCAGCGGATTTGCATGCGCGAGAAGAGGCGCGAAGCCGAGTTGCATGGCGGTCGGATAACAGCCAGGCAAACCCACGAGGCGCGCAGTCCTGATCGCGTCGCGGTTGATTTCAGGCAAGCCATAGACGGCCTCGGCGAGCAGCTCAGGCTCGCTGTGCCGCATGCCGTACCACTGCGTGAAGACGTCGACGTCCTTGATGCGAAAGTCAGCCGCAAGATCGATCAGCCTGACGCCGGCATCAAGAAGCGCGCGCGCCTGCGACATGGCAACGCCGTGGGGCGTGGCAAAAAACACCACGTCGCAGTCCTTGAGCTCGTCGCTAGCTGCGTCCGAGAAGGCAAGCTCAAGACGTCCGCGCAACGACGGGAACATCTCGGCCACGGGCATGCCGGCTTCGCTTCGCGAGGTGATCACGCGCAGCCGTGCCTCGGGATGCTGGGCGAGCAGGCGCAGCAGTTCGACACCGGTGTAGCCGGTGCCGCCGACGATGCCGATGTCGATCATGCGGGCGTCCTATGTGTCAAATGTCACGCGAAACGGGTCGATTGTACCTGTCGGCCATCGCCTGACTTGCGCGCATGCGCACGCAACGGTCACAAAAAAAACGCCCCGCGGTGCGCATGCTCCGGGGGCGCGGGTTGCTGCCTGTTACCGAATTAGCGCTTGGAGAATTGCTTCCGGCGACGCGCCTTGTGCAAACCGACTTTCTTGCGCTCGACTTCGCGCGCATCGCGCGTGACGAGCCCGGCTTTCGAGAGCGTTGGCTTGAGCGTCGCATCAAAGTCGATCAACGCGCGCGTGATGCCATGGCGCACGGCGCCGGCCTGGCCTGATTCGCCACCGCCGTGGACATTGACCAGAATGTCGAAGGACGTGCCATGGTTGGTGAGATCAAGCGGCTGGCGCACGATCATGCGCCCGGTTTCGCGCGCGAAATAATCATCGACGGGCTTGCCGTTGACGACAATCTTGCCGCTGCCGCTCTTGATGAAAACGCGCGCGACGGCGCTCTTGCGCCGTCCCGTGCCGTAGTTGTAGTTGCCGTAATTGACGATCATGCGTTGACCTCGAGCGCCTTCGGTTGCTGCGCAGTGTGCGGATGCGTCGCCTCGGCATAGACCTTGAGCTTTTTGATCATGGCGTAACCGAGCGGGCCCTTGGGCAACATGCCCTTGACCGCCTTTTCCAGGGCACGCCCCGGAAAGCGCGACTGCATTTTTTCGAAATTGGTTTCACTGATGCCGCCCGGATATCCCGAGTGGCGGTAATACTTCTTGTCGTGCGACTTGTTGCCGGTCACGCGCAGACGCGCAGCATTGACGATGATGATGAAATCACCCGTGTCAACGTGGGGCGTGAACTCCGGCTTGTGCTTGCCGCGCAGACGGCGTGCGACTTCACTGGCCACACGTCCCAATACTTTGTCTGTCGCGTCAATGACAAACCAGTCACGCTGCACCTCGTGAGGTTTGGCGGAAAAGGTCTTCATAAACGTCCTTGATAAAAGGCCGACATCGCGTCAAGGCGAATCGGTACCCGATGTAAAGCGGCTGCCGCCCCGCTTGTGCCCGCGGGCTCTCCGTGCGGCAGCACGCGGAAAAGCCTTCGATAGTAACGAATTCAGGGGCTTAGCGTCAAGCCGGACGCCGGTCAAAAAAAAGCCCGAGCCTTGAAGGGCTCGGGCTAAATCCACCAAAGGAGGAGGGTGGAGGAGACACCGGCATGGGACCCAGCACCAACACTTTCCTTGCTTTGTCCCGACTTGATTTGAGTATAGGACAACTCCTTGTGCAGCGCAAAAACTTTTATCGGGCATTGACACTATTTTCCAAAGTCTGCGCATCATTTTCACAACACACAACTAAATCGCAATCAGATTAGATACTTATAGGTCTGGTTAAAAGATAACTGGTTGTTATAAAGATTGCTGCGACAGCGATTTCCGGGCTTCGGGCCAAGGCCGGCGGGATTTCATGCGAATCGCTACACTGGCATTCCCTTTGGCATGGCAAGAAATAGCGATGAAATCAACCGTGCGCTGGCTTGGCCCCGTCGACACCGAGACGACCAGCAACATGACGTTTGAAGCGATAACCGAAACCGGTCACCGGGTGCGCATGGACGGTGCCCCTGGAGACAGCATCGGCGGGCGCAACCTTGCGCCGCGGCCGATGGAAATCGTGCTCCTTGGCACAGGCGGCTGCACGGCATATGACGTCGTACTGATTTTGCGCCGCGCGCGCCAGGACATCGTCGATTGCGAAGTCGAAATCGAAGCCGAGCGCGCGAAGGAGGATCCCAAGGTGTTCACGAAGATCCACTTCAACTTCATCGTCACTGGCAGCAACGTCAAGCACGACCTGGTGGCTCGCGCCATCCAGCTCTCGCACGACAAGTACTGCTCGGCGTCGATCATGCTCGCCAAGACCGCCACGCTCACGCACAGCTTCGAAGTACGCGAGAAGGTGCTTTCGAGCTAGAGCCAGTAGGCAGTCGCGGTCATCACGCGCGCTGCGGCGCGCATTGCGGCGCGAACCGGCGCGGGCAGCTCGCGGCCGCCCTCGGCGCGGGCGCGAGATCCATGACGGGCCTCGTCTTCGCTCATCGCTTCTAGCACGGCGCGCGACGCGTGATCGGCCTTGGGCAGCCGTTCGAGATGACTCTTCAAGTGCTGCTCGACCTGCGCCTCGGTCTCCATGACAAAGCCCAGGCTGACGCGATCGCCTGCGCGGCCGGCAAGAACGCCAAGCGCGAAGGCACCCGCATACCACAGGGGATTAAGCAGGCTGGGCCGGCCGCCAAGTTCGGCCAGGCGCTCTCGCGTCCAGGCGAGATGGTCTCCCTCTTCGAGGGCCGCATCGCGAAAATGCGCGCGCAGCCTGTCGCTTTGCGCCGCGCGCGCCTGGCCGTGATAGAGCGCCTGCGCACAAACCTCGCCGACATGATCGACGCGCATCAGCGCGGCAGCGTGGCGTCGCTCGCCCTCGAGCAGCGCGCCCGGCTCTGCTTCGACGGTGGAGGGCTGTGGCGTTGGCCGCCTCGCCGGCAGCGCGCCGGTCAGCGTTCTCAGCGCATTGTCGGCATCGGAAATCAGCTGATCGACGAGGGTTTGCATCGGAATTGAGCCTGCTCAAGTGCGGAAATTGATTCTAGCTCGCGGCGCGGGCGAAGGACGCATTTCAGGCTTCTTCGCGCCATCTTGTCGAGCGGGCGAGTTCATGTTGCGCAAACACCACAAACATTCAACCATTTCGCCTCCCGAAGTCGCAAATGTTTGCGGGTACCACCGATCTTTGGTGAAATCTAACCTGACTTCTTAACCAACAGGCTGTCAAGGCCGGTAAGAGTTCGGGGCAAGGAGTTTCCGCTAGTCACCTTGCCGCACGCACGACAAACTTTTGGAGATATTGAATGAAAAAACTCGTCATCGCAGCGGCCGTGCTCGGCGCGTTCGCCGGTACCGCCCAAGCGCAAAGTAGCGTGACGCTGTTCGGTGTTGTGGACACCAACATCACGCACATCACCGCAGGTGGCAATCCGGACGGCGCACGCACGTTCATGGATAACAGTGGTATCAATTCGTCGCGCCTGGGCTTTCGCGGTACGGAAGACCTCGGTGGCGGACTGAAAGCCGGTTTCTGGCTCGAAGCAGGCATTAACACCAACGACGGCGCCGGCAGCACGACCAGCACGGGTAATGGCGCAACGTACCCCGGTACGGCAACCGGCGGCGGCGGACTGACGTTCAATCGTCGTTCCACGGTGAGCTTGCTCTCCGACCGTTGGGGTGAACTGCGTATCGGCCGCGACTATGTGCCGACCTTCTGGAACTCGGCGAACACCGATCCGTTTGGCTATAACGGTATCGCCGAAGTTGCAAGCTTCCTGATCGTGACCCAAGGCGCGATGGGTGCAACCGCAGTTCGCGCATCGAACGGCGTTTCTTACCTGACGCCCAACACGCTCGGCGGCTTCTTCCTGCAAGCCACCTACGCCCTGGGTAACAACCCGACCGGCCTGCGTTCGGAAACCGGCCAGGACCTCAGCGACAACGGCGACTATGCTGGCGTGAACGTCGGTTACCAGAACGGCCCGCTCTACGCCGGTATCGCTACGGCTTATCTGTCGATGCAACCGACCACCTCGGCGAGCCAAACCGAGCTGGGTGCTGGCGGTGTTCACACCACCAACCTGGCAGTCTCGTATGACTTCGGATTCGTGAAGCCTGACTTCTTCTATCAGGAGTCTTCGGTCGATGCGTATCCCGAGCAGTACGGCACGGACATCTACTCGGTCGGCGCTTCGGTTCCGCTCGGTCAAGGTGAACTGCGCCTGAACTATGCGCATGCCAACGGCCAGGATTATCTGTCCGGTTCGCACGCCAACATGTTCGGTGTCGGCTACGTGTATAACCTGTCGAAGCGCACCGCGATGTACGCGATCGCTGCCCGCATCAACAACTCGGGTGGTTATGCGTTCTCGCTGAACGCCTACGGCCCCGGCCCGGTTGCGGGTGAGTCGGTGTCGGGTGTTTCGCTGGGTGTTCGCACCTCGTTCTAATCGACTGCAGGGTTTCCCTGCTCGACAGAACGTAAGAAGGAGGTCCTCGGACCTCCTTTTTTTTTGCTCGCGATTCACGCGCGTCACGCGCGATGCGCGCCTTCTGGAGTCCTTCCATGCCCTCACCCTTTGTTGCCGATAGAAGGCTTGGTGCCGACTTCGCCGCAAAACATGTCCTTCTCGATATCGATAGCGAGAGCCGCGTCGCGTCCATCACGCTGAACCGGCCGGAACGCAAGAACCCGCTGACCTTCGACTCGTATGCCGAGCTGGTCGAACTGTTTGCCTCGCTCAAGCATGCCAGCGACGTCAAGGCGGTGGTCATCAGCGGCGCCGGTGGCAATTTCTCCTCGGGTGGAGATGTCCACGATATCATTGCGCCGCTGCTTGACATGGCCATGCCCGAGTTGCTGCAATTCACGCGCAAGACGGGCGCACTGGTGCTTGCCATGCGGCAGTGCCCGCAACCCGTCATCGCCGCCGTCACGGGCGTGTGCGCGGGCGCAGGGGCGATGATCGCGCTCGCCGCTGACATGCGCATCGCCGATGCCACGGCGCGCTGTGCGTTCCTCTTTACGCGCGTGGGCCTGGCCGGCTGCGACATGGGCGCGTGCACCCTCTTGCCGCGCCTGATTGGCCAGGGCCGCGCCAGCGATCTGCTCTACACCGGGCGAAGCTTCGATGCCAGCGAGGGCCTGGCCTCGGGCTTTTATAATCGTGTGGTCGAAGACGATGCCCTGGGCGCTGCCACCGAGCTCGCCAAGTCACTGGCTCAAGGCCCGACCTTTGGCCACGCCATGACCAAGACCATGCTGCATCAGGAGTGGTCGATGACGCTCGAACAGGCGATTGAAGCCGAGGCGCAAGCCCAGGCAATTTGCATGCAAACGCAGGACTTTCGGCGCGCGTATGATGCTTTCGCAGCCAGGCGCGCTCCGAAATTCGAGGGCGACTGAAGCTTTTTTCAACATTGACATTGCGAGGCAACGATATGAGCGGCAAATGGATCTCGATCAAGTCCCATGACCAGAAGGAATTTGGCGGCTACCTGTCGCTGCCACCCACCGGCAAGGGTCCGGGCATCGTCCTGATTCAGGAAATCTTCGGCGTCAACGCACATATCCAGGGTGTCGCCGACCAGTACGCAAGCGACGGCTTTGTCGTGCTCGCGCCTGACATGTTCTGGCGCATCAAGCCGCGCGTCGAACTCGGCTACGACGCCGACGGATTCAAGAACGGCATGGAATTCGCACAGAAGATGGACGGCAACGAAGGCGTGCATGACATCCGCTCGACGATCGAGACACTCAAGGCCATGCCCGAAGTCACGGGCAAGGTTGCGGCTGTGGGCTACTGCATGGGCGGCCGCTACGCTTTTCTCGCCGCCGCAAACGCCGGTGCCGACGCCGCCGTTTGCTATTACCCAGGCGGTGTCAACGCGAACCTCGATCTGGTTCCCAAGATCACGGTGCCGATGCTGTTCCACTTCGGCGGCCTTGACACACACATTCCCGCGGAGGTGGTGAAAGCCGTGAAGGACGCCTTCGCCGGTCATCACGATGCGACCATTGATGTGTATGACGACGCCGATCATGGCTTTAATTGCTGGGCGCGGCCGATGTACCATCAAAAGTCAGCGGCGCTTGCGCGCGGCCGCTCACTCGAGTTTCTCTCGGACAGCATTTCGTAGCCAGGCGACGACCCCCAACGACGGCAAGGGGACCTTATGCAACAAAGTCCGCATGTGGACACGTTCGTGCGCGATCACCTGCCTGCGCGCGCGATGTGGCCCGAATTCGCCTTCGACATCGCCGACGTGAAATATCCGGAGATGCTCAATTGCGCTGATCAGCTCGTCGATGTTCATGTGCGCGAGGGCCGCGGCGGCAATCGCGCCGTCGGCATGCTCATCGATGGCACGCCCGTGTTTGCCACCTATGCGCAACTCGAGGCGCAGGCCAATCGCATCGCCAACGTCATGTCAGGAACGCTTGGCCTCGTGCCGGGTAACCGCGTGCTTCTGCGCTCGGCCAACCATCCGATGTTCGCGGCCCTTTGGCTTGGCGCGATGAAGGCTGGACTCGTGGCAGTGCCGACCATGCCGCTGTTGCGCGCGCGCGAGCTGAAAAAAGTCATCGACAAGGCCCAGGTCGAACTCGCCATCTGTGATGACGCACTTGCAAGTGAATTGCACCAGTGCATGGACCGCGAACAAGCGACGTTCGCGCCAAGCCTGAAACGCATCGTGTGCTTTAACCGGGGCCAGGACAAGGACGGCCTTGAGGCCATGATCGCTGCCGCACCGACGCGCTATCGCAACGTCAGAACGCGCACCGACGATGTCTGCATGCTCGCCTTCACTTCGGGTACAACCGGCGAGCCGAAGGCCGCGGCGCATTTTCATCGCGACGTGCTGGCGATGTGCGATACGTTTTCAAGGCATGTGCTAAAGCCCGTGCAAGCGGATCTCTTTTGCGGCACGCCGCCGATTGCCTTCACCTTCGGCCTTGGCGGCCAATTGTGTTTCCCGCTGCGCGTCGGCGCGGCCGTTCTGCTCATCGAGCGGCTCACGCCCGAACTTCTGATCGACGCCCTCATACGAAGCCGCGCTACGATCTGCTTTACCGCCCCGACCTTCTATCGCCAGATGGCACTCCTGCTCAAGGCGCGCGGCTCGACGAAGGACGCATCGCTGCTGCCAAGCCTCGCGAAATCCGTCTCGGCAGGCGAAGCGTTGCCCGATGCGACCCGCGTGCTGTGGAAAGACGTCACCGGCATCGAAATGATCGATGGCATCGGCAGTACCGAGATGATGCACATCTTCATCTCGTCTGCCGGGGCTGCCGTTCGACGAGGCGCGATCGGCAAGGTCGTGCCAGGCTATCGCGCCATGATCGTTGATGCCGACATGCGCCCGCTTGGCACCAACGTCATCGGCCGCCTCGCAGTCAAGGGGCCTACGGGCTGCCGCTATCTCGACGATCCACGTCAGGCCAACTACGTCAGAGACGGATGGAACCTCACGGGAGATGCCTTCACGGTCGATGACGACGGCTATTATTTCTACCAGGCGCGCACCGACGACATGATCGTGTCTGCAGGCTACAACATCGCCGGACCTGAAGTCGAATCGATTCTGATGACGCACGAGGCCGTGGCCGACTGCGGCGTCGTTGGCATCGCCGATGAAGAGCGCGGCCAGATCGTCAAGGCGTTTGTCATCCTGAAAGAGAAGGCCAGTCCGAGCGAGGGTCTTGTGAAAGACTTGCAGGATTTTGTGAAGGCGCGCATCGCGCCTTACAAGTATCCGCGCGCGATCGAGTTCTGCCGCGAGTTGCCGCGCACCGAGACCGGCAAGCTGCAGCGCTTTCGCCTGCGCAGCCCGTAGACCCCAGTCTCGCGCACCTGTCGCCTCTTCGTTCGCCACGCTGCCGCAGAGCGCTTTGCGCGTCCGGTGCTAGTGATCGATCACCACCAGGGAGATGGGCGCGGCACCTGTCGCTGCAGGCGATGCGGCGGCGCTTAGCACGCCGGTCACCGGATCGATCGAAAAGACCGAAATATCATCGCCTTGCAGGTTGCCAACGTAGGCAAATCGTCCGGAGCGGTCGACCACGATTTGCAAGGGTGTCCCTCCCGCGGGGACTGTTCCGGTCAGCGTCAGCGCTCCGGTTGCGGGGTCTACGCCGTATGACGACACCGTGTTGGCCGTGGAATTCGTGATGTACACCGAGTTGCCCGTGGGCGCCACGGCAATAGACGACAGTTCGGTGCCCGGTGCGGCGCTGCCCGGCGTTGGCGTAACTGCCGAAGCGGTCAGCACGCCGGTCGCCGGATTGAACGCGAAAGTCGAAACGCTCTGGTCAACCTGATTCAGGACGAAGACAAAACGCGACTTCGGATCCACGGCGACCGAAACCGGCCCGATCCCGGCCGAAAGGCTCGCCACTTGCGCTAGCGCGCCGGAATTGGGATCGATCGATAACTCGGTCAGTCCGGCGAAATAGAAATTCCCGACGAAGAGGTATTTTCCCGTCGGGTCGAGCGCGAGAGGATATGCGCCGTTGACCGACAGTGATCCTCCTGGAGCCGTGACCGGAGAGATCGATCCGGTTCCTGGGTCGATCGCGAATGCGTCGACGGTGCCTGCAAAGAGACTTGAAACGTACAGATACTTGCCATCAGGTGTGACAACCCCTGTCAAGGGGTAGCCCGACGCCGACAACGCCTGCTGCGAGCCCGCCACGGGCGATAACGCCCCGGTTGCGCTAGCGCCAAGGTACGCTGCCACCGTTCCGGTCGCGCTGGCTGCAAAAACGTACGTGCCTGTGGGGTCTGCAGACAGCGAGATCGAATCCAGATTGGCGAGGCCTGGTTGCGCCGGCACGGTGGCAGCGCCACCTGCAAGCGGAGTCAGGCTTCCCGTCGCCGGGTCGACCGCGTAGCTGTCAATCGATCCATCGGGAAGATTCACCGCATAGACAAACGCCGGCGTCTGATTCGAGACGCAGGTCACACTGACATTGGTAATTGCAGCGCCGCGCGCGACGCCGCTGCCGAGATTGACCGTGCATGTCTGGTCCGGGAACGAGGGTTGGGTCTTGACGCTCACGGCGTAGCTACTGCCCGCGGCAACCGTGTCGGCAAAGACGAAGCTTTCATCGCTACCGACGCTTACGGCAAGATCATCAGCGCCGTTATTCTCGAGCACCAGACCCGACCCGATGAGACCTGCAACCGTACCGCCCACGGTTGAGGGCTGCAGCTTTGGCGGCGGAACATCCGTGACCGGTTGACCCGCACTTTTGCTTGTACCTCCACCGCCGCCACCGCAACTGCACAAGGCCACGACAGCGATGCCATTCACGACTGCGACAACGGTTTTCAGCCACTCCCTTGAGCCCGGCATGATCTTCTCCAATGAATTGGAGCCGGACCTCGTCTTCGGCCTTGATGGCACAGGGCGGAATGGGAGGTCCATTTCCGATCCGCAAAATTTGCCATGCGATCCGCTTCAAGGAGGTCGATTTTGCGAAAGGGCCCGGACCCTGCGCATTCTGGTCGATGGCTTCACGGCACTGGACGTGCATCGACTGTCGCGAGAGCACACCCTCATACACCTTCATCGCGCACCGAGCAGGCGATCAAGGGTTCAGGCAGAAGCGGCCTGACGCGATGCACAGCGACGACGAATCGCTCGGCCCGGATTGCGGTACGGCGATGACATCGCGAGCGGACGGATTCGCCTTCGGTCAGCCGGCCTTCAGATGGGTCGGCGCGCGCACTGCGTTACGCTCTTGCGATCGGGCTCAGCGAGAAGCAGCCGGAAAGAGACAATGCTCGCGCACGTTTTCGCGTGCCTTGCGTGATGCCTGGCGTTTTGCGCAGGCGCTACGCTCCTGCACGCGAGCACGCGCACGATGCCGTTGATATCCCATATGTCGCATAGATGCGCACGAAGACGTCCGTGCAAGCGATGGACGTCGTACCTGCCGGCGCGGCAAGGCACCGGGGGCCGGGAGTCCGCGCGTTGGTGCGCGACGCCTAGGCCGCTTTTCTGATCTCGCGATCTCGCAGTTCACGCCTTAGGATC
>Ga0116229_10008911_pt1 | contig 15460 bp, 25 predicted proteins | sample S1TSphgellanicum_3_FD_87313 | JGI IMG/M metagenome (GOLD analysis project Ga0116229, IMG submission 87313) | Host-associated microbial communities from peat moss isolated from Minnesota, USA - S1T2_Fc - Sphagnum magellanicum MG | ecosystem: Host-associated > Plants > Peat moss > Unclassified... | reverse complement strand
TCAAAAACTTGTTCACCATCGTGGACATGATATCCCCTGTATGGCGATCAAACATCGGAAGTGTGCATCCATGCAGGTTAACAATGGAATGATAGTTGGGAATGAAAACCCGGAAACGTAAATCGAGGAATGAGGTGCTCTAATGGGTCGCAGAGTCGAGTGCTAATGAAAAGGCCCAAGAACGACGCAAGAGGTTAGCAATTCGCTGCAGATTGATAGCGTAGACAGCTCGAACGAAGTTGCTGATTTCGTCACGAGAACACACACGTAAACCAGGGTTGCCCAAAACATCATACGTACAGCCGATGAGTTCAGAAGCCATACGAAATGATGTTCCACAAGACACGTAACGCACAGCCAAGCGAAACTAAGTGGTTTTCGTCTTGGGAATTGTCACTGAGTTAGAATAAATTATAACATCATCCTCCGATTCAACACGCTTAAACAATGATAATGCTCGTTCTTTCGCCTTTGCTGTTGCTTGACGATGTCGAAGACGTAAAGCATTAATCTCAGCCGCACTACCGAATGCAGGCTCTTCATTCGCGTCATGGTCTGCATCACTGTCGTCTTGGTCTTCGGGATTGAACAGCATGTCGCCCACAATAGTATCAACAATGTCCTTCTCGATATCATTGACAATTTGTCGTTCAACGCCGAGAGACGAAGACGAGAAATGCGCTTTGATGGAGTTCTTGAACGCAACCGGAACGTCATTGAAGAATGAAGCGCGCTCAGAAGAGGATTCAAGAGCGTGGTATAGAACCCATTGACCAGAATGCTGGTTGCAAAGATGGTTCTCAATATTATCATAACGAAAGGGATGGCTCCATCCTTGAACAGTAGTCGCAACCTTGCGTTTAGACCCAACCTTCTCCTCCCGACCAAATGTAATGCAGAAGCGGCATTGAAGGCCAATCACTTTCGACAACTTGGGATCACGATGCGCAACCTTAAGACCATAACGGACGTCATTGTCCTTAACATACCCCGACGAACATTTCCCAGACATTGTAGAGAATGATACAAATGTGAGATCGATTTTCCAAAGCACACACGCACCCCCCTCTTGCACCACCACACAACTCGTCAATTTAAGCGTGACAACGGGTGGATATTCAAGTAGTTAATTTAGGCGCGATGGTGAGCGGACATTTATGTAGTTAATTTAAGTGCGACGGCGGGCGAACATTTAGGTAGTTAATTTAGGCGTAACGGCATGCAAACATTTAGGTAATTTAGGCGGCACGGCCTCTGATCGCCTATTTTACGCATGCCTGGTCATAGGGGTTTGGATAGATGAATTGTATGCTTAAAAGGAATGTTAGTGATGGGTTAACCCTTGAATGATAAATTGATAACCATAAGTGTGGCAAAAAAATTTAGGTGGAAGTTGTGCGCGTGTTGGGGAAATGGGGTTAAATTAAAGGGTTTGATCATGAACAATTGTAAAGGCTAATAAAATGGAAGGGACAAAAGGTTTTACATGTGCATTATCAAAGGGGTTTGGGAAAATGTAAGGTTGGGGCCCCACATTCATATAAAAGGCTAAGGGCCGATAGAGGGAATTAGTAGGTGGTGTGTGGTTTGTTAAAAAAATAGGGGGAACTAGTGGGTGGTCCATGGTTTGCATAGGAGATGGGGTGGAGGATAGGTTGTGATGGCACGTGAAAGGGGAAATAGGTTATGGGAATTACGAAGTTTGATAAGACATGATGAACTAGGGAACATGGGATGTTTGGTGCCCATGAAGCAGGAGGTTTATTGGGAGCACAAGCCCACTTTCTAAAGACTACCTACTGCTACAAAATAATCTTAAGTTTATAGAGCCAATCACACAAAACAAAGCGGATCAAAAATAAAAAGATAAAAAATTGCCTAAGGTTCCCTAAGTAGGGTGTTATGCCAATGCCAAACCCTAACTTTGCCATAATCTTGGATATCATCATCACTATTCTATTGGGTTCAACACAACCTATACACCTAATACGAAAATATTACAATCCTCATTCCATTTCCCTAGTCCTATAGACTTGAGACAAGCAATAGTGCACTTTTTTTTTTTAAAAACCACTTTAGTGGAGTGGTTACTCTTTTTACAAGAAACCTAGTCCACTTCAATGCCTATTAACATGAAAGTTTCAAGCGATACCTAACTTATATCCTAGTTTATTCCAAATAAAGCCCCTTACAAAGTGTCAAAGGGTGGTGAAGACATACTCAGTTATGCCCTAGACCGGTCCAATTGTTGTGGCATTGCAGAACTTGTAATGCCCTCCAACCATAGCTAGCATACGTCATTCCACTTTACACTTTGTGGACACGCATAGGCACGAAGTTGGCTTCACAATTCAGCAGCGCTCGAGAATCTCTACGACAAGCCAGACACGCTTCACAAGAAGGTTGCACTCCCTGTCCCGTTGAGTCAAGATAGTTTTATGATGCAGGTTCATATTAAGGTCCCAGTGCCAAGCTGCAATGTAAAGCAGACAAACCAATCGAAAGCGCACGATGGACACTATAAAACCTTTAAAAAAACCCTACTGGGAACCACATTCGGACGGGGCACATGTGGTAGGTGCCTAAATCTCCTTGTCGATGATCATCAATGCGGCAACATCAAAAAATTGGAAAAAAAAAACCCTGCTCCCCTGTGTCACAGCTGCCTATCCATTTTGATAGCGACCTACTAGTTAGCACAAGATACCACCCTGAGCTATCATTGGCCCATGACTCCACAACCATTCACTGCTTGGATGAAGATTGCATAATCGCTCTCTGCATGGATGAAAAGAGGCTATCTCAATTCTCACAAGGGAAGGTTATGTCGAGTAACTGGTGAGAGCATGCAGGTTTGCCATGAATAGTCTTGGCGCCGGGTATGAATGAAAAGAGGGCGTCTCAATTCTCACAAGAGATAGTTATCTCCAGTAACTGGTGAGGGCATGCAGATTTACCATGAATAGTCTTGGCACCCTCCTGCCTTGACTATTTGTGGTAACCTGCTTGCTCTCACTGGTTACCCAGTCCATATTGCTTCAGCATAATTCAGTAGCTCTGCCTCTTGTGGCAAGTTCAAACTAGCAACCATTTCCATGAAGTCCCCAAAAATGAACTAATGGCTCACAGTAATACCTTGCAAACATTCCTCAAAATGTGGGATCAAATGAAAACTACATTGTTCCATAATTTCCCCCTTACAGGAAGAGCCAATAAATCTTTTTTATCTTCGAGTAAAACCCCAGATTTGGCATCCTCCCCAGTTGCCTGCTGGAGGTCTGTGGTATAAGATGTCAGTCATTGTAGGGTAGAAACTTATGTGTGATGCAAGCTACAAGAATGTCTCCATGGCTCATTTCCACTTTCTTGCAATCCATGGAACTTTTGCTAGTAATAAGATATGTGACAAGCTTTTTAAAATCCTGACCCTACACAAAAGAGAGAATCAAAATACAGAGTGAATGAGAGGCATAAAGTGCAAGAGCCCAAAACTGAGGGTCATTGCTGCTGTCAAGATTACAAGCAAAAGCCATCTCTCCCATCATAATCATCAGCAAGACTAGGGAGAAAGTAACTAGTCTTGACTGTACAAATTAGACATCCCTGCATAACATACCAACTCTCCAAGGAAATTGAATAACACCCTTTTGTTGAGGAGAAACCCATGCAGATGCAGATGAGTAGTGTTTAATGAACTCAAGGGTGGTCAGATGTGTGAGTACCACTGGATTATTCATTCTTCATGGTCTCAAACACATCAACATTGATCATGGATTGAAAAATTGTATGACCTAATTTTGGCTTGGATGCACAAACTGTCTCTCCTTATGGGTCAAATGCCTCTGGTGGAGGGGGTATGAGAGTGACACCTTGTGTGTCAAGTAATCTCACAAGTACAAGATAAGCAACTCCCAGCAACACGGCTACTGCCCCTGTTACTACAGCTGTTGCCTGACCTCTCTCTTGTGCTGCCTTGGTTGCACAGCACAAATCAAACCACCATTTTCAACAAGAAAGAGAGAATGACAGATTTTATCAAAGGACATGTCAAGAAATGTCATATTCACGCTACCAACAGAATTTCCTTAAGAACTCTTCCACATTCCCTCTCTCAATTATGTGGGGGAAACACAATTCTGTCATGGAAAAAAACACATTGTGTTCTGCATGTGGGGATAATATTCTCAACAAAAAGTTCACATTCTCCTTTAGATATCTTATTTCAGTTCAACAGAAGAGCACTCAGAGAAGATCCACAATGAAGGATAGACAGGATTCTACTCTTGAGTATCTTTTAGGGACTGTGCCTGTTTTTCAGAGCTGTACACTTTCTTGACCTCTGTAATGAGTTCAACATGGTGGTCACGTGAATTTTCCCCTGAAGAATTGGAAGCCCTCAGGTTACTGCAATTCAAATGACCTGCTGAAGCTGACAACTCTGCTTCTAACCAGTGGCATAGAGCATGCAATAGAGAGATTTGCAAACCCAAGCAATCGCAAAGCGGCCATGAACACTATGTACTTGGCCATGGCCCTGACTCTTCAATGCAGATTTGAGGGTCAGAACTTTTTACCTCGAGCCCTTTTATCACTGACAGTGGGCAGAGCTACTGGATGCTTCTGGGTTGTCATTGCTGTCATTACTGCTCACAGTCCCCTCGTCATCTTCAATGGCTCCTAGACGTGTCCTCCACTTCCTTGCCCATTCGAATAAAACTGGCGAGGGCTGACGATGGACTTCGCTGAGCCTTGTTCTCTCCCTCCTCGCCCATTGCAACAAAACCAGAGAGGGCTTGTTAAGCTTCCGTGCCGTGCCTGCAAAGTGACGCTGAATTGGCGACAAATGCTCACGTGACAAAATGGGAAGAACCTTGGGTGCATATACCATTGCCAGCACCACCATAGCTACACACTCCAAAACCAATCAATCAATCAATGGGCAGTTGCCACTTGCAACCTCCCATTCTGGACTCATCTGCTCCTCATTCCTTTCTCCACTCTCGACCATAACGCGGGTTGGAGTAGAACCCTAATTCTGTCTCTGGGGAGATAGTTACTGGGCTTCAGTGGAACTGGCTTATTGGCTCTGCCCTTCAGGGTAGAGACATCGTGGTGCACCCAGAAACGGGAGCCAAAGTTTGGTATATCTACTTCTAAGGTCATGTGAAGTCCACTGTAGAAACATTTTCACCATAACCGAAGGACCCAGTTGGGCTTCACAATGCTAAACCACCATATGTTTCCCATTTACTAGATGTTGAATACTTATCATCCTTATGAACATCATTTAAATGGCAGAGCCATTATGCTGCGACCCCCTTGTTCCTGCAATTGGAGAATCTTGGATGTAACCTAGTGCTCAGGGTTTGGGATGTGCATTGCGCAGATCAATGCTGCATTAGGAACTGGTGTGTTTTGATTATCCGGCCATGAGTATCTGCATGTCAAAATTAACTGCTACACCTACAGTTCTTCAGGGTGCGTCTATGGAGTCAAATTACAACGGTACTGTGCATCTAGATCTTAATTGAAAGAAGGCGACTGTAGATTCGTTGACATCTGCACTGGTTTTACACAATTCTCAGCATAGTTCAACCACAGTATGGTAGTACCTGATGACAGACAATGCAGAGAGTCTTGAGCAAATTTTATGGAGCCCTCTTACAGGGTTTGGCTTTCGTGGTCTGACAAGTACTTAGATCTTTTGTTACAGGAGAAACTTTACTTCTGTTACCAAGAGAGCACCAAGCTGGTCCAACATATCAGTAGGGCAGATTTTGGCCTACATGCAGCGACATTTCGTCTACTGAACATCTCCTTGATCATATTGTCTGCCTCCTGTAGATGGCCAGCACCGCCAAGAAGGTCGACCATGCAGGTGTAATGTTCCGATGTTGCAGGAATCATGTAAACTGTGAGCATGGAAACATAACAATGCATGCCTTCATCCACCAAACCTGCATGGCTACAAGCTGACAGAACACAAACAAGGTGATATCATCTGGCTGTACACCTTCTTCACAAATCCATTCACGAATTGAAGAGCTTCCTTAGCATGCCCATGCATGGCGCATCCTCCAAGTATGGCATTCCAAGAGACCACATCGCATGCTGGCATCTTGTTGAACACTCTCCAAACATCCTCCAGGCTTCCACATTTTGCATACATGTGGACCAAGCTATTCCCCGTGCAAAGACATCTCAAGTCATCCACTTCTAATCATCTGCTCCTGAACACACCTGCCCTCTTCAGGTGCAACTACACTGGCATATGCATTTAGCACCCCCACAAAGGTAACAGAGTTTGGTTGCACACCTTCCTGTTGCACTTTTCGAAATACTTATAGTGCCTTCTGCCCTTGCCCACATTTCACTAGTCGCAATATCATGGCAGTGCAACTGACCACATTTTTGAGATTGCATCTTGTTAAACACTCTTCAAGCATCCTCAATGATCCCACATTTTGCATACATCTCAACCAAGCTATTCCCCACAAAGACATCTGACTCAACCACTTTGAATGATCTGTTCATTAACTTGTCTACCATCTTCAAGTGCTCTTAGACCAGCACACTGGCTAATCACCTGAACAAAAGTGAATTTGTCTGGAGTCATTCCTTGTTGTTGCATTTGTTGGAAAAGCAGCATCACCTTCTCAGGTTGCCCATGCTTCACATATTTCGAAAGCTTCTTATTCCATGCAAAACTGTTCACTTGCACTGTGTGTGGTGCCATTGCAGCCACCACTGCTGCCACCCATGGTGAATTTTGTTGGTCCTTCCTGTGTCTTCTTATGTTGGAAATATGGGTGCCTTTTGTTTGGCTACAACTGGAGATCCAGATCAAACTGATCAGCCATGTAATCTCCACATCCTAGGCATAAATGTGATCATAAGAACAGACCAGCTGTACTGACCTTCTCCATCAGTGAGAGAATTTTGTCACAGCTTATTGCATCTACTTGCCTTCTCCAGCCTACGACTACTATCCCACCAGTGCAAAAGATCTTAAAAGAATTTCTGCAAAAGTTTAGACCATGGCAGGATAGCCTCCAAGAGAGAGCAACAAGATTGACACCAACCAGCACTATGGCAGCTCCATTGACATGTGAAGTGTAGCAGGATTGATGTTACCTTCTCTGATCTGTGATCCCACCATTGTGAAGGATCCAGAAAGAATTCTTTCACTAATCCATAGTTTCTCTCACTAACCTCAAGGAACTGCAGAGAAAATTCCTTTCAAATCATGTAGAAGCCACAGAAGCCACAACAAGGTAATGCATCCTGCATGGATTCGGTCCAATCTTTCAATTACTTCAGAAGATATCACTCAGTTCTGGTCAAGATTTTTTGGCAAACCAAATAGAAATACTGGGAAGTAGACACAGAGACAGAGCTTAACTGCCTTAACTTCTGGGTGCCATTGGTGTTTCTATCCAGTAGCTCTTGGAAGAAGTGCAGCATACTGCAAAAGTTGTTGATGGGAGTGCAATTTCAGGTGCACCCAGACACATGCATAGCAGCAAGCTCCTTGCTGACCTCCTACTTCTCCAATATGGTGATGGAGCTGCTGCTGCTGCTTTTGTGGTCCAGAAAAGAGTTTCATCCTGCACACAGCAATTCCACTTGCTGCACTGATGATGAAGACATCCCTGAGAGAGAAATTTACAATCACAATCATTGGTGCATAAATTTTGCACATTTTTCTTTGTTCTGAAATATGATTGCGTATTCTGCTCAAGGCATAGAGGATTGCAAGCTGACCAGCTGGACTTGGGTTGTTGTCCTAGCTAGTATCCTGATTTCAAGCATAAGACGTTACAGGAAGCACTCTGTTTGAATAAAAGTTTGAAACCTCCATGAGTGGATGCAAGGCTGGATGTAATGTCACCAGGAACTGTAAAAGTTATCAACTTTTCTTGGAATACAAGGCTTGCAAGATATGTTAAGGCTGGGCAACATGAGAAGAGACTGGGGCTTTTTCAGCCAATGCAACAACAAAGCATGGTGTGTGATATGTTTACTTTCATACAAGTTCTCAAATGTATGCGCTGGTGTATAAGCTCTTGAAGAGGCTGTCAGTCAGACATCTATGTGGGTAGTAGTCTCACAGAGATGTATGCCAAAGGTGTGCATAGCTGATGAACAGAGTGTTCAACAGGATGACCAAACATGATCTGATTGTTTGGAATGCCATGATGTTGGGCATGAGAGATGTTTGAAGGACTGAAGGAATGAACTATTGTCTCAAGAAATGAAAGGACTGGACCCAGACCCTGTCACCTTCCATTTCTCTGGAACTGTAGAGAGATGAAATGAGGGTTATTTCTTCATGCATGATGCATAAGACAAGAAAGCACTCTCCACACTCAAATATGGAGCTACGGAACCAAATGAAAAGAAACTGTTCTTTATGCTTTCTCCTTTTGATATCCTTCACAAGCAAAAAAATCCAATTACTACTAAAGATTCCCAGAGGGGAAGGGAAGTGCAGTACTAAAATAGTAAGAATTGTGATCCTCAATTTTAAAATCATATTAGTGCTTGCTCTTGACATGTCATAAATTCCACCAAAACCTACAATAGAGAGATCTGAAACTGTCAAAGCAACAAAGATATAGGCTCTCTCGGGAAAAAAAACTGCTGATACAGAACACACTTGTGGATAAATGACCAGACCTGCATCTGCTTATGTAGCTTCCTACAGAAGGCATGCTGTACTGGTTGTGAGATGGGCATTGACACAGGGAATTGCATTCTGGACTTGTTGGTTGAATGAGCATATGTTTAAGTTTGTGGTGTTGAAAGGAAGCATGTGCGAGAGATGTCATAAAGTTCTCATCAGATGTTGTCCATGATTGACAGTGGAGGCTGAGATGATTTGTTACTGTGAAGAGCATAGATTAAAGATAGAGCCCAATTTCTCAAACTGAGAAGGTGTTGTAATCTTGTCCAAAAGTTCTTGTGTGTGTGTGAAATCACAACTCTGTTGATCAATAAAGTTTGTGTGATTGAGTATTATGGACAATAGAGTAGTTGACAGAGTGAGGGAGGGACATGTGAGACTGAAGGGAGTGGACCATAGTGAGAACAAAGGTTTTGCTGTACCTATCATGTAACCCTCCCCATTTTGGTCACAGTGCCATTGTTTGGCAACCTGCAATTTCCAATTCCCTCAATCTGGTTGCTTCATCAATTCTTTGAGGTGGTGACAGGGCGCCATTGGCTCACCTTGAGTTGTGGCACTTAGGACACATAGTGACTTGCAGCAACTTCTCAGGGTGGAAAGTTGGGACCAACAGTAGCAGCAGGCCAGAAAGAGACAGTTTGGTGTGACTTTTTTGCAGATCCTTCACAGTGGTGTGATTGTAGACCAGAGAAGGTGAATGCATGGTACCCAGATGTCAAGCATAAGAAGACACAGGATTTGACTTGGCTCGGGGACCAATGAATCTCCCTATGGGTGGAACCAAAGCTGGCTGCCATGGCAACAGCTTTTCATGGAATAGAATGTTTGGAAAATATGTAAAGGCTGGGCAACATGGGAAGGCAGTTGAGCTTTTCCAAGAAATACAACAAAAAAAGCATGACACCTGACAGATTCACGTTTCTTCCCATGCTCAATGCATGTGCTAGTTTACAAGCACTTGAAGAGGGCAGGCACATTCATGAACAGATAAGTGTTTGCAAGGGTGATGTTTTTGTGGGGTGTAGCCTGGTTGACATGTATGCAAAATGTGGGAGCATGGAGGATGCTCAGAGCATGTTCAAAAAGATGTCATCTTGAGATGTGGTCACTCGAACCACAATGATATCAGGACATGTAAAATATGGGCAAGGACAGAAGGCACTCAAAGTATTTTGACAAATGCAACAGGAGGGTGTGCAACCAAACCCAATTACTTTTGTGGGGGTGCTCAATGCATGTACCAAGATAGCTGCAGTTGAAGAGGGCAGGTATGCTCATGAGCTCCTCTTTCAAAGTGGGTGCCATTCAGATGTCTTTGTGGGGAGTAGCTTGGTTGACATGTATGCAGAATGTGGAAGTGTGGAGGATGCTCAGACAGTGTTCAACAAGATACCATCTCAAGATATGGTGACTTGGACTGCCATGATATTGGCACATGTGAACTGCATGCAAGGCATGAAGGCACTCAAAAGTATTTCAACATATGCAAGAGGGTGTGCAACCAAATTCTCTTACTTTTGTGGGGCTGCTGAATCCATGTGCCAGTGAAGTTGCACTTGAAGAGGGCAGGTGTGCTCATGACAGATCATTCAAAGTGGATGGGATTCAGATGTCTTTGTAGAGAATAGCTTGGTTGACATTAATGCCAAATGTGGGAGCATGAAGGATGCTCAGAAAGTATTCAACATGCAAGATGCCATCTCAAGATGAGGTCAGTTTAACTGCCATGATATTGGCACATGTGAACTGCAAGCAAGGGCAGAAGGCACTGGAACTCTTTCAACAAGTGCAACACAAAGGTGTCCAGTCAGACTCTGTTACTTTTGTGGGGGTGCTGAATGCATATGCCAGCCTAGTTGCACTTGAAGAGGGCAGGTGTGTTCATAAGCAGATCATTTGAAGTGGATGGGGTTCAGATGTCTCTGTGGGGAATAGCTTGGTTGACATGTATGCAATATATGGGAGAATGGACAATGCTCAGAGAGTGTTCAATAAGATGCCATTGTGTGATGTGGTCTCTTGGAATGCCCTACTTGGAGGATATGGTAATGGTAATGAAACTCTTAAACATTTTGAATGAATGTGCACAGAAGGTGTATAGCCAGATGACATCACTTTTGTTTGTCTTCTGTCAGTTTGTAGCCATGCACGTTTGTTGGATGAAGGCCTGTGCTTTTATGTTTCAATGAGCACTGTAGACATGATTTCTGCAAAATCAGAACATTACACCTGCACAGTGGACCTTCTTGGCTGTGCTGGCCATCTATAGGAGGCAGATAATATGATCAAGGCCATGCCCTGTAAACCACTTGTGGCTGTGTGGATGGCTTTGCTCAGTACTTGCAGAATTTGTGGTAATCTGGAGATGGGGGAACATGTTGCTAAACTAGTTCTTGAGTTGGAGCCTGAAAATTCTGTAGGTTACGGACTGCTATCAAACATCTATGCTGTTGCTCACAACAAGGATATCTGTGAGTATGTTGAACAGCAGAGAAAGGACAGAGGTGTGAAGAAAGAGCCAGTCACACCTGGATTGACGTGAATAATAAGGTGCATACATTTGTAGTAGATGATCAAGACCATCCTCAGATCACTGAAATCCATGCAGAACTGAAAAGATTGTCAGGACTCGTGCATAATGTGGGCTATGTTCCATGTAGTAAATTTGTACTGCATGATGTGGAGGAAGAAGAAAAAGTGTTTCATTTGTGTTACCATAGTGAGAAACTGGTTATTGCATTTGTGCTCATCAACACAGTTCCTGGTATTGCACTCTGTGCAGAATTCTATTTCTCTAACCAGTTGTCTTGATTTCCAAGAATGATCATCTACAAATCAACAATTGAATAAATACCATATGAGCTCAATTGGTCACCCTCTTAAACTAATGGTTACATCAAAGGAATAACTATTATTTCTAAAAGTTACCATAATCTATCCACTGATCAATCCACAATGATGGTGGTCCTAACCACACTTGTAGAGTGACGGTGTGGTGCTAATGATCCTAACTAATAGCAGAGTATGTAACACAGCTAGATATCAACTAGATCAGAATTAGATGAAATGAGATGTGTATTTACAAAATTCTACACCCTCCTTTACATCTCATTTTTTCATCATCTCATTTCTTCATACCCTTAGGAATCCTCATGTTTTATTGTTGAGACCACAAATTCTAAGATTATTCCAACTATGTGAGTCTTGTGTTTTCTACCATTGGAACCTTGGTTGGATTGTAATCAACCATTCCTAACATTTGAAACATGTTTTCAACATATGGTTTTTGAGATACAAAAACCTTTCTCTGGTGCAAATGAAGATAATCCCCAGATACCTACCAAGTTGTCCTAAATTTATCATTTTGAATTCTCCTCCTAGTTCCCCCTTGAGCCAAGTAATCTTCTTTTCTGAATTCCCTGTGATGACCAGATCATCCACATAAAGCATAACTATCATAATTTTCCCTTCATAGTGTTGATAATAGAGGTTTGAATCTATTCCACATTTAGTCATATGCAAGTTCTTGAAAAAGTTGTCAATTTTTTTCATACCAAGCTTAAGGAGCTTGTCAAAGCCCATACAATGCTTTGTTGAGCTTACAAACCAAATGTTCATTCCTAGATTTTATGAATCCTTCCAGTTGCTCCATGTACACCTCCTCTTGGAGGTCACCATTTAATAACACAATATTCACATCCATCTGTGATATTTTCTAGCCATAATGAGTAACAAGGGCTATTACAGATTTGATCATGTTCCATTTGATGATTGGTGCAAATTATTTTTAGAAATCAAATCCATCCCTTTGTTCAAATCCCTAAGCTATTAACCTAGCCTTGTACTTTGAAGGTTATCTAGTGGCATTATTTTTGATCTTGTAAATCCACTTTGTTGTTATCGACCTCTTTCTAAGGGGCAATTTAAGTAATTGCCAAATCTGATTGTGCAAGATGGAATCCATTTTTTCATGCACAGTTAATTTCCACTTGTTGTCTACTATTGTTTCTAAAAAAGTGGTTGGTTCCCAAACATGATTAACATTTCCCATGAACTCATCAAAACATCGAAGGATGACACATGTCCTTTTCAATTGCTATTGTAACACCTTTGTTTGAGTTTGGTCAACTACAAAAAATCTTGACAAACTTCAGATCTTCATTAACTTCTTCAATCCTTCATGGAGAATTTTCATAGTTTGAAGAAGACTCAATCCTTGCATTAAAAAATGCTATAGAAAAACCATGATCGAATCTCTAAGATGATCCATTATTTAGTAATGGCAATGATACATTTGGAAATGTTCTAACCTCTTGTGGCTAGTTGAAATTCCCACATTCCATCATGGTGTTTTGTTCAAAAGGAAAAACACTTTGCCTAAGTTCTTCTATGTCAACATCCGATAACTCCAAAAGTGAGTTACCTAGGTGAGCCAATACTTTGTCCATGTTTAATCCAATGTTTGTTTCATTAAACTCAACATTACAACTAAGGATTACCTTATTAATCCTCAGATTGAATAGCCAATAGGCTTTCATTGAATGTTGTAACCCACAAATTAACACAACTCCAATTTTTGGTCAAATTTCTTCTTGCTTGGATTTAGAATCAGAGTATGAATTGTGCATTTGAAGATGCTCAAGTGTTTTAATCTCCTAACCATAATTCTTCAAGTGTCTTGCTTTGGTTGGCTTGAAATGGTGAATAGTTAGCAATATTCACTACTTATGTCCACAAAATTTTGGGCAATCCACTTTCTAACAAAATGTTCCTAGCTCTCTCAATAATGGTTTGATTCTTCCTTTTGGAAACTCCATTTTGTGGGGTGTGTAAACATGGCTAAATTGTTTCTTTATCCCATTATCTTAACATAACTTGGTAAAATCATGACTAATAAATTTTCCACCATTGTATGTTTTAAAAAACTTGATTGTTTTTTTTGGTCTCCTTTTCCACTTTGTTTTCAAAGATTTTAAATGTAGATAGAATGTCAACTTTCTTTTTTGAAAATGCACCCACATTTTCCTATTAAAGTCATCGATGAAAGCAACAAAGTACTTTGAACCAAATAGTGACAAAATGGAGAGGGGACCACAAAGATCAATGTGTATCAATTCTAACACACCTTTAGTTCTTGATTGGGAAGTCTCAATCAAGATTGTTGACATTCTATCTGCATTAATAATGGATTTTTTTTAATGAATCCATTATTAGGGTCCCTAAAACCTCTAGCCATAGTGGAATTTGGGTTTCAATGCTCTATGACTAAACATTTGTTAGAGTCAATTATCACAATATTGCCTTTATCTACAATCGTCCCAACTAACAACAAATTTTTCATGAAGCCAAGAGCATCAAAAACATCAACAATAGTCTTTATTTTCCCAAAATTGGACAAAAACTTAACTTTGCCCTTTCCATACACACCATGAGTTTGGCCTCTTCCAGACTTCACATTTCATATTTTCAAAAAAAATTCTAAAACCTTGAAATTAACCTTGTCTTTATACACATGTTTGGTGGCACTAGAATCAAAATACCAACAGTTTGTTAAAATCTTATGATTCCATGTTTTTAGATTGGCCACCATTATTTCAAAAAAATCCACATTTTCTTTAAAATCATTATTTTGCATTTCATCCTCTACAACATTTGCAACTTCATCAAGTTCTAATGCCTCCTCCTTTCCTTTCATGTCAAACCTTATATTATTGGGTTTAGAGATATAAACTTTGCTTGTTCTAAACTTTTTTTGGTTTTGGGCATTAATTTGTCCAATGACTTGCCTTGCCATAATTATAACATTTTCTTGGACATTCTAAGTTTTTGCCTTTGTCAATCTTCTTTTTCTTCAAAAGATCTTTGAATTTCAACAATAGTGTTTCCTATGTCTTTGTTTAATCACCACACAACTCTTTTGATTATGCCTCTAGCATTAATCTAGATGATAATTGATCAAAAGTTTGGGAATGTCATTTGAGTTGACACTCCTTGTGTCATGGCCTAAGATATTTTGGGATACTTTGGGCAATGTCATGTCCTAGGATATTTTTGGATACTTTTGGCAATATCATGGCTTAGGATATTTTGGGATACTTGGGATACTTTTAGCAATGTCATGTCCTAAGATATTTTTGGATACTTTTGGCAATATCATGGCCTAGGATATTTTGGGACTAATATGGTTCAGGGTTATAAAAGGAGATAGTCTGGGGAACAACCCTTCAGCAGATCAACATCAGTTGATGGATCAATAAAGCTTGTCTTGTCTTGTAATTCTCCACTTGTTTGTAGTCGGTCCATAATAGTTTGATCTACTCTTTCTTCTTGTTTATTTGTTTTGTTGTTTCAGTAAGTAGCTAGAGGTATCTTGGGGTGAAACTTGGAAAGGTGATAGAAGACTATAGGACGCTTCTACTCTCAAAGTTTCAAAAGAAAAGGATATGTTTTATGAAAGTTAAGAGCTTTTGAAAACTCTGTGTCAGATCTGGTTTTTTGGTCATATCTCTTTTGTTTAAGTTTTTTTGGATCTGTAACTTTGTGATCTTATAGATCATATAGGAATATATGTGTGAGAGAAATTTCATGTCATTTGGACTTGTATTGTGAAAGATCCAAGCATCTGAAGTTTTAGTCTCAGTTTTGAAGTCAGTTTCTTTTGAAAGTGATATCTCTTTGTGGTCATCATCAATAGGGTTGAAATTTTGAGCAGATATAGAAGACATATATTTTATGTGTCTCCCAAAATCTCAAGGATTTTGGAGTTTTTGA
>Ga0116229_10008909_pt1 | contig 15464 bp, 7 predicted proteins | sample S1TSphgellanicum_3_FD_87313 | JGI IMG/M metagenome (GOLD analysis project Ga0116229, IMG submission 87313) | Host-associated microbial communities from peat moss isolated from Minnesota, USA - S1T2_Fc - Sphagnum magellanicum MG | ecosystem: Host-associated > Plants > Peat moss > Unclassified... | reverse complement strand
TTCACAGGAGGATGGATTATTGCTAACAAAAAAAATCTGTGACCCCCCCCCACCCCCCACCCATCCAAATGAAGTACTTTACAAAGCGGGTGTGGGAATTAGTACCCGCCTGCTGCTGGGGTTGTCATGGACTATTGTAAAACTCTTGCAGCAAGGGTAGTACAACTTTGATTTCAGGGGGCAAGCTCAGATTTTGAGACAATGTTTGTTGTGAAGGAAGGGGGAAGGTGTGTCCTGCAAAACCATGAATATCTCTGGAACTGCCTAACCTGCTTTGAGCCTACTCAATGCAAAACTAATAGATCTCAAGAAGATGGCAGATGGGTATACACTATACGGCCGCATTAGGCGGTTATCAGGGTGGTTCTTAAGATTCATAACCATAATTCTCAAAAAAGCAAAGAACCAATTCATATATATATAAAAACCATCGGTTCTTTACCTGTTTCTTTCATGGGACCCATTTACAGGCTTTGAAAACCTTTAAGTGGGACCTGTGGATCTTTGATTTTGGTTCATTTTTAAAGGAACTGAAACCAGCAGAGCCTCGATATGATGCTAAGATATTTTATGAAACAGAACCGATGGATATTTACAAAATGGGATAACAGCACCACCACACCACACGGATGGTGATACATTTCATCCATAAAGTAGGTGGGTTAAGGAGTTTCCAGTTAACTCTGGGTTGCAAAAGAAGTAGCCTAGAGGATGAACTCTGAACTGGATTGCTTTGAAAGCTTGCCATAGAAAGAGTTTAGAGAGCCCAGAGAGGTTGATTGGGTTTTTTTGGTGGCAGATTACATACAGGCACAACAAGAGATACTGTTTTTGACTTATTGCTGATACTACTGACGAAGTTTTTGGCAGGAGCTGGAATAAGTAAAAACAAGTCTACAGACTCTGGACTCTGGACCACCACGTTGAAGGGAACATTGCAGCTTTGGGTTTTCTTTTGGGTAGAAACCAAAGCAACTTGAGATGAGTTTGCTTGCTTGCTTGCTTGCTTGCTTAGTTAGTTTTCTGTGACAGTAAAGACATGAAAACTTCATTGGGTCACCACAATTCACCAAAGAATAGTTGTTTAGTGAGCCACATGGACACTCTGACCCTTAGTAGTGGCGGTGCTCACTGCTGCTGGTGGGCTCAGTCATGCCACCAAACCCCACCCCCACACCTTCTTCAACCCCAGATCTCCAAAATTAAGAATTAAAAAACACACGTGTGTATGTGTGTGTGTGTGAGTTGCAAATTGTGCACAAGAAGTTGTGTTTGTGCAATGACTACTAGAGTGGTGAGGTTCTCAAGAAATTGGTAATTTATCTGCTATGGGCGAAGTGTGACGAAGTTTGTATTCAGTATGGGGGCTCCCAGTTGCTCCTGGTATGGTATGGGCATGACTTTCTGCCCAAAGCAAAACCAGGCTCGAATCAAATCGGGCTCCACCTTTCCATTGTAATAACCATCCCTCCCATGGGAGAATCTCAAGGCTCCGATTGGCTGTCAGGTTGCAAGTTACAAGTTACAACCCATCATAACCTTTGACCTTCATTTCATTAGTGACCTACTAGTTCGCACAAGGTATCACTCTGAGCTCTCATTCGCCCCCCATGATTCTGTAACCCTTTGCTGCTTGGATGAAGATTTCATTATCGCGCTATGTGTGGATGAGAAGTGGGCCTTGCCGATTTCTCATGAGGGATGATGATTGTGTCTGGTAACTGGCTTAAGCATGCTTTGTTGCCATGAATAGTTGTGGCTTGTGAGCCTTGCTGCTCATGCACCTCAACTATTCACAAACCCTAAACCCTAGTCCATAAGAGCAGGTCCATCCACCCACACCCACTATTGAGGCCTCTACATGTATTTATCACATCCAACATAGCATGTTAATTGTTTCCCAAGCCCCACCCATCAACATGCAAACTTAGACAAAATAAAGTGTGAGAGTATGTCCATTGGTATAGACTAATCCTTCAAATTTTGAAGGATGTGAAGGTCCAAATTTTATTGAGATCACATTAACACTTATTTATTTTTATCAATACTCAACTTGTTGTGTTAATAATGCTTTAAATTTCTTAAAGCATTGCACTGCATTATGAATGAAATTTAAGGTAACTTTATGTGGGAAGTTGACCTCACAAAGGAAGCCTAGAAATTTCACAATAGATGAAAAGCACCACATGTTTGTTATTGAAAAGCATGCCATTTTATTCATAGTTTAAAAGTGGATTATGAAATTTGATAGAGTTTTTTAAAAAATTGAAGAACACTTTTCTGTGTGCTTGTTTTATAATGAGCCTAACATCACATTAAATTCATTGTGCTTCTTTAGAGCTTGTATTTATATATATGAAGCATGCCAAATTCATTAAGCAATGTTCAATGACTACAAAGATGTAATTGGCCAGTGATAGCATTGATGGGATCAAAATTTTGGATGAAATGTCATCATAGATAACTTTCCATAGAAATTAAATTTATAATTCATGGATGAAATTTATTACACATTATATGCAATTCAACCCATATTGTGTGAGTACTCAGGTTAGTTGGTTAGAGGCAATTTTGGTTTTGGGCACCCAAAATCCTAACCAAAACTAGCTTGAAGTTTTGAAATTGATTTAAAGCTTAAAATGGGGTTAAGGTAAGGTTTGAGAACTAGGTGGGGAACTTGGCCCCCAATTCTAGTATGTGAAGGAATGGGTAACCGAACCCTTGATTCTTAAATGGACCTAATGACTTAAATTGGAATAATGAGTTGAAAAAAATTGTTTTTAATTTCATGGTTTAAAATTTAAGTTTCCACAAGCACCATGTCAAAATGTCATTTTATGATTAATTCTATACAATAACAAGTGGATAAACAACTAAAAATGACATAAATGACAAGTCCAAATCAATTACAAATGGCATAAATGACTAGTATAGTCGATGAAGACCAATCATAAAATGACATTTATCGTGTAGTGAAGTTGCCATTACCCTTTCTCTTCATGGTCTTAGTCTTGATCATGGTTGTGCTTCATTTGCACCTATTGCCATTACCCTCCTCTTTGTGGTCATCATTTAGATTTCAATCATGTTCTTTTTTAATTCACATCCATTGCCATCGCCTTCTTTTTCATGGTCATCATCTTGATCTTGGTCGTGTTCTTCTCCTAGTTCACACTTATTACCATCACCCTCCTCCTAGTTTGTGTTTACTACCATTGTCATCCTCTTTATGTTCTTCTGGTTCATGCTTGTTGCCATTGCCTTCCTCCTAATTCATGCCCCTTATCATCATGCTCCTAGTTTGCATCTACCATTGCCTTCCTCTTTGCGTTCTCCTAGTTTGCACATGTTATCATCGCCCTTCTCTTCATCTTTTTTCCCAATTTGCACATGTTGCCATTACCCTCCTTTTTGCGTTCTTTTTTAAGGTTTAAGGTTTAAGTTTTGATGCCATGGAGGTTGTTCCTAAAAAGTTATTATATCCCATTAAGCTGTTGATTACTGCGATTTTACGTCAATTTTTGTTGCAACTACAAGCACAACAATGGCGGCAAACTCTATAACCATGAAAGTTGCACAACAATGTGCTTTGTTGGCAAAATAACCAAACTTTTGGAAACCCAAAAATTCCATTTCCACAATTTACTAACATATCTTCTTCCAAGGTATGTTCAAACCCAAACCAACTTGAACAATTGAAATGCGTTTTTTGTCATCACCTTGCCCCAATTACATGTAAAAAAGGCGTCATATCATACAAGATGACAAATGGGACTTTTGCACTTCGAAAACATATTGAAAGTGTTCATTAACAGGTATGGAATGAATGGATTAAATAAAAGAAAAATGGGCTTTAAAAAAAAAAAACCTACCAAAAAAGTTTGGCTGCACCCCTTCAACCATTTTTTAATTTTTTTAATGAAGTGCTTTAACCTAAAAATGATCATCACCAAAAAGAGTTTAAACAAGATTTGGCATTGTTTCTAACTAGTGCCATTATCTTTTGTTGAAGCCCCATTTTTTAGGAGTTTAATTTGGACACATAATTTTCGTTTTACCTTTCCATCCATGCAAACTATGGTAAATAAGATCTTGCCCCAAGGAAAAGTACACTACTAAAAGCCTTGAGTATTATAATTCTTGCAGTGTCAGTTTTGACTTATGGATGTCTAGAACAAGAGTGGACACATTTTTTATTAACAAGTGGGAGCCTCGTCATGTAACCATGAATTTTTTTGAAAAAACAAAAAACTTTAAAAGTTCCATGGCTTTGCAACTTATTGAAGTACTTGCAAAACATGGGTTCAATGTTGGGGTTATTGTTTATGTCAAAGATGAAGGAGGTAATTTTTCAACCATGATTAATACATTGGTTTTTGTTGTTTCATGTGAAGTTTTCGGTTGACAATACCATTTGTAAGGACATATTGGGGGCATGTTTATGTTAAAGTGTTGTTAACATGCACTACTAAAATTTCAGTTTTCTAGTAAAAAAGAACCCCAAAGTGACAAGCATCAAAAGAACCCCTTAGTTTTCTAGGACAAGTTGATTTTAACAAGTTCATAACGACTAGGATGGTTTTTCTGACCAATCGTACGGTGGTGTTTTTGACCAAAGTTTTTTACTATTACCCTTTGACTAGTGGTCAAATGTTATTAATAAAATATAACCAATAAAAATGGTTTTTAACTAATCATTTTATTTGAAACATGACATCATTTTATGTTGACACATGGCACCATAAGAATGTTGCCATGTGGTAAAATTATATGTTTCCATGCAACAACATTATGTTCTACCATATGGCAACATTCCTATGGTGCCACGTGTCAACACATTGTTATGTGATAAAATGGTAGGTTGGTAAATACCCACCTATGCCCTCTTGACATTGTATGTACACATGCACATACACAAAAATATGCATCATATACACCACCAAGTATCGGAATTCATGTACATGAATTGCTTGAGTTTGAACCCAAAACCTGATGGAGGCATCCAAATGCCTTAGCCACCATCTCTTTGTTGGTAAAACTTGTGCAATATTTTGTTTTATCTTTTTAATTATCAAATAGTTTGGAAATCCCAACTTTGGAATTTTTTTTTAATTTTTTTTTTGTTCAAATGAAGCAAATAAATGCATAATCTTGTAGCTTATTCAAAGATCTAATCAATAAAATCAATATATTTTCTAAATGTTCAAATTAGTTCTAAAAAAATATTTTTGAAAATTGCAAATTGATGACAAATTTGAAAACTTATTAAAGTTTGCTTCTTCCATTTCAAACTCCATTCATTAAACTAAGTAAAGTACATGTCATAGGTAGGTTGGGTAGGTAAATAGGAAGGGTAGAAAAGGTAGGTAGGTTGTAGGGTGAGAGGGAGGTGGGAGTTAAGAGATAAGTAGATAGATAGATATAATACAATTGTAAGTAGGTAGGTTGAAAGTACTTAAATTTAGGTAGGTTCTACAATGCTAAACAAGTAAATAGATAACTTGTAGGGCCAAGGTAAATGGGAGGTAGGAAGTAGGAAGTACAGATTATAGGTAGGTAGGTAACATACAATTATTAGTAGATAGGAAGGTAGGTAACATAGAAAATTATATTAAGTAGGTAGGTTGGAGGTACATAAACTTAGGTTGGCTATAAGATGTTAATCAACTAGGTCGGTATGTTGTAAGACATGGTGGGTGGGTGGGTGGATAGGTAAGCAAGTAGGTGAGTAGTACATCTAGGTGGGTGAATGGGTAGGTAGGTAAGTAGTATGTAAATAGGTAGGTGAGTGGGTGAATAGGTAGGTAATATATAGGTAGGTAGGCGGGTAGGCGGGTGGGTGGGTGTGTAAATAAATAGGTAAGTAGGTGGGTGGATAGGTAGGTAGGTGGGTGGGTAGATAAATAGGTAAATAGTACACCTAGATAGATGGGTGGGTAGATAAATAGGTAAATAGTACACCTAGATAGATGGGTGGGTGAGTAAATAGGTAGTACACCTAGGTAGGTGGGTAGATAAGTAAGTAATACATCTAAGTAGATGGGTGGGTGGGTAGGTAGGTAGGTAGGTGGGTAGGTAAGTAGGTAGTACATTTAGGTAAGTGGGTGGGTACATGGGTTGGTAGGTAGGTAGGTTGTAAGATTGTAGGTGGCAGGCCTAGGGGGGACACTTAGTGTAAAATTTGAAACCTACATGTGTTGTACGACCATTTTTAGAGGTGGTATTAAATGATTATCCAACCTATTTTTATCACCCTATTATTATCTAATTTTTAAATATACATATTAAAGCCATCATATATTAATTATAATCCATTATTTGAAATTATTACATACCCTATATTATAATTAAATTATTTATTTGAATAAAAAATACCCTATTTTTCAACTAATTAATTTATATTTTTACCCAATAACTAATATATTGCACCATATATTTTTACTCTACTTTTTTTTATAAGTGTTCCCTTCAAGGTGGAAGGTAGGTATGTAATAGGCATTTAAGATGTCCCATTTGACTAAAAAACATTAGTCATTTTGATTATTGATGTCAATTTTTTATGTTCAATTTGACTAAATGTCTCATTTGACTAAAACCCATTTGTCATTTTGATTAAAGTTGTTCAACTTGACTAAATCTATTGATTAAATAAGTCATTATAGTCAAGTTGGTTGATCAAAAAATACATGCTTTGAACCTTTAGTCAAAATGGATATGTTCATTGGTAAAAAAAGGACTAATTAATCAACTTGGAATGTTTGAAAAACCTAGAATTTTAGTAGTGATGCCACAAATTATTTTAAAGTTTGTGCAAGCCTAACTTTTATTTCCATAAAAAAACACAATCCATTTTACAAAAACTATCACATGGACTAAAAAAATTGGAAAGAATTGACAAGAATGACACAAGGCATGTATGACTACTAAAGTGCCCCGATGAAAGCTCAAGATTCCAATTGAATTTTAATTTTCTTCCTAAAATACTTTGTTACAAAAAACTTTGAAGTTCAAACACACAATTGCCTTATTCTATGGAAGTCAATAAATTGCAATCATAGTTAAACAAGCCAACAATGACAAAGGACTCAACCACAAATGGGCCTTTTTTGAACATTTTGATTTTTTCATAAAAAAGATTTTTTGAAGGACTTTTTTACAACATGTTCTTAAAAATATTGACAAGTTCCCCAATAAATTACATTACATGTGTTAACTCTTTTTGAATAAACATGCAAATTTTTAAAGTGTACAAATTCTATTAGATTCTATGTTTTCTCTTGAGAAATGATCATAATTTCAAATCATGCTAAAATATAATAATTATTTTAAGCTTTAGTTTTCTGTATCATAAACCAAAACTTTGTTCATAAGTTATACACATTATGACCCATTTACATCTAACAAATGACTTTTGAAGTTTGAAAATTTTGAAATGATATTCTAAATTTTGAAATCTTTCAAATACCATAATTTTTTAATTATGAGTGTTTTTCATATGTGGATGTTAGGTTATCATGATTCAAAAATATTCCCATCAAAATTTCTTAATTAAAAGAGTCCTTAGCCCAGTGCTAAATAAAACTAATTTTGAGGTGTTCAAATTCAAAAGTCCTTTACTAAAACCAAATCTCAACTTATTAAATTAAATCAAATTTTTAAAATTTTTCAACATTCATATAAATCATTTAACACAATTTTCCTTATCAACATGACATTAAAATGACATTACATAAATATGTTTGAAAATTTTGACAATTTTTCAATCATCCAACATGATTTTTGGCTCGTTTGACTATGATCACACCCAATAATCAGTGGCACTTCAAATGTGTGTTGAACCAAAACCAAGGTTATTGACTTTTTTATAATGCCCTTGTTGTGCCCATATAATGTATATGTCAAATGTAGGTGAATTCCTTAACACTTGACACCAATGAGACCCAAGATTTTGATGGTGAACTTCAATTCTTATGACAATGCATGTAAAAGCAAGTGGTACAAATTTTAAATCCCTTCCTTTCATTTATAATTTATTTTCAAACTTCAAAATTTCACACTAATATGTTAGCAATGATGATAGACACCCATTACAATTCAATATGTTAATAAGGAGAGGGCTCTTCAAACTGAAAGCGAATATGACAAACTTATATTGTTTTCTCTCCTTCTCTATGCATATAAGTTTATGGAGCCAACTAAGATAAGTTAAAAAGTTCCTAGCTCTACATCCCAAGCTATTGAATCCAATAGTATGTATGATCTCATGAAAACTAATGAAGACATGGCCTTGTACATTGTGAAAGAAAAATTGACCCATTTCAAAATACTAAAAATCACATGGCCATGTGAAAGCTTTGTAAAATTCTGAATTTTTTTTGTTTCAATGTTTCAACTAATGTTTTGAGTTTTGAAACCTAATTAGGAGGTTGCTTGGAACTTACCCTAGCCTACCCTAGAAGGGTGAATAAACATACTTCGAAAATAAAAAAGGATTGAATCTGAACTTGCCTACTCAAATAAAAAACCAGAACTGAACTAGAATCAATGCTTTTAAAATTTTAAGAATTGGAGCCAAATGTTCCTTCTAGAACCGAGGAGTAGCACAACACTGAATTCAACATATAAATGATATTTGGTCATGTGCTTATGTTACATATGGATGAATCAATTAATGATTCGAATTGCATGGATGAAAGTTGACAATTTGAGGGAAATAAACCTCAATAAGGGAAGTTGTCCATGAGAATCAAATCAACACATGTAGATGAAATTAATAATGTTGAAAAATCTGGCCATGTGAATGAAACTTTTCTACATAAAGAGAGCACCACATTGATGAAACTACATTCATGGACTAAAATACGGACATGAATCGAATTCACCATGCAAATGCAATTAACCATATCAATTAAATGTATCAAATGGATGGATAAATTCAATCAAAATGGATGAAAATGAACATGATTCATGAATTTACAATGGCTGAAAATGACTGAAATTGACATGGATGAACAAAATGACATAGATGAAATTGATCACATGGATGTGGTTACCATATGAATAAGATTTACATACATAGATGACATGACCATCTCCAAATTGGATGCATTTCATCCAACAACATTTGGGTGGTCAATTTCATTCATGAATATAATCTCATCCGTTTGTTATGACTTTTTAGCATACGCATGGAGCCCTTTTGCACATCCTACATGACACACCCAACAATTGTGAACCAATGAAGGTTGACCAAACTTTATTCGCAAGAGAGGGGGTGGTTTTGGACCTCATTAATGTGCCTTTGAATATTTATTGGTTAGAAATCTTTAGTTGTGCAAAAAATAGAATGGTATCACAAGACAATTTATTAAATTACATATGACATCTAAGTAAATTAACATTTAGTGCCAAAAGTTTCATCCTTTCAAGGAAGTTGCATTCCAATGTAGCAAGGGGTGAACACTATGGCCTTGCCATTTGCATTAAAAAGTATCTTAAGGCAAAAGAAGAATTATGAAAACTCAAATATTTCACCATGCAAAAATATAGTGTTCAAAAAACCCTCTAAAAGAAACCAAAATCCTTCAAAATATTATAACTCTATATCTAATCTCAAGTTTCAACACAAGCCAAAATATCATCTTTCAAAAATCCTCATTCGAAAATAGACCTATTATTATTACCGAGGAGCCAAAATCCATTAAGCTACTATACTCTATAATGAATCTAAACACAATATCCTTGCCTTGGTAGGCAATGCCAATAAAGTGACATGTTTCACAATATTTAAACTAGGCATCAAACATCACATATGATGTTTTGAGAGTTCAATGTCAAAAGAAATGAGTGTAAACTAACATCTAAAATAGTAGCAAATGCTTTGGAATAGTTTTCATCACGTGTAATGGTTAAGATCCAAAAATGAAAAAAAAGAAGAAAAAAAAGAAAAGATATTCTATGTCAATATAATACATTTACTTTGTTTAGAAGAAAAAACACTATTTACAAGTTTCAATATGAACAATGTACATTTGATTTTGATGAAATTGTGGGAGCCGTAAAGAGAAGGTAATAGTTAGCACAAGTATATTTTGGGACATCAGTCGCCAAGATTCAAAAGTACATGAGCACATTAAGTGTGTCTCAAGACTTTCGTATATCAGGGTCACTCACCAAGTTCACAAAAGCCTTTTCCCTTGGATGCTCACTTGGGTTCATTTGCATTAAAAAAAAAACCACACTAATCTGAATGAAAGAATGAGTTTGGTTCTTCAACAATCTTCTGTACTTGAGGAAAGTGGATGATTAGATTTCTTGTGAATTTAGACTTGAAAATGCCACAAAATTATCAGTCATCACAAAAGATATAATTCTATAAGCCTATTGCCTAGTATGCCACCTACTGGCCTTCTAGAATTTAATAATAGAACTCTTTGTGATTTGGCATTTTGACCAGTTAACTACATGTGTTAGGAGCAGATGACTCAACCTAATCTGTTCCAATCTACTATTCATAATGTCTTCCTAACCCATAATAGATGCGTTATCACTTATCCATGTCTGGAAATTAGTCATGAAGTACTTACCTTTGAGTCCAAAATAAGTCCCCCCGATGGCAGCTACATCAGTCCTAGCCTCCATGAGCAATTTTGTGTCAGTTCTGAATTGTTCTGGACTTGTGATAACCCATCTGCCTCATTCCTGTTTTCCTCTCAGCAACACCATCCACAACAATATTCAGTTCTGAAGGAGACCTCAACTGCACCCTGCACTATACAACAGAATATGGCTTCAATCTCCAACAGCAATAAGCTCCATGACACATTTGTAAGGTAAACCTTTGTGGTTCATTGAAGTCTATGTAAAACATAACACATCATTGAGGGGCACCCTGGGCTCCAATTCATTGGCTGGATGTGGGTTATAGCCTGTGTGTGCCATGTTGCCTGATTGGCCAAGGTTATAACCTCGTCTCCATGTTGGCATGAGCACACGACTGGTGGAATTTCATAACCAGCACCTGCTTGATTCAGCGGGAATGCACTGTATTGGCCAGGGATCTATACTATGTCCAGTGAGGGGAGAGCAACCATGTGCTCAGTGCCCCTCAGCGACTGGTTATATCTGGTCACTGGCTCGAGCTGCCAGGTTACCAAACATAGTCTCACCACCTCCAAGGCTCAACTACACTCAGTAACCCAGCAGCTCAAGCCAGTTACCTAGTCCATATGTGGTTGTTTATCATAATTTGACATTAGTGCAGTGTGTGCCATTACCACATCCAAATGTCTACGCTTACTGTCATCCAAAAAAACATCCATCTGTAGTACTGGTTACTTTTATGTTATGTGATGGGTGGTGACTTGCTTGGAAGCCCAGTCCCACAATTGTATAGAAAAACTGTTGAAAGGGAGATATATATATTCCAGTACAACAAAGTTATAGTGAATGCAGAGCTTCAATGTCTTCAATTGCCCTTTGTGCCTCCTGATCTGGACAGCTTGTACAAATGGTGTAAGGAGCTAGAGAAAATACCTGAAATGATGGTGGAGGCTGTGAATACTGCTCATTTGCAGGCTTGAAGAATGAGTGTTCACGTTTTATCTCTTGATCAAGGCCCTGGAATGAGCCTGCAGGAGCTTTCATCAGAGTGAGTTTGATGAAGACTGACTGCTACATTCATAGACAAAGGTGGGGATTGTGAATAGGATAATGGAACATGTTCCAGGAAGCAAAAACTTAATATAGGGTAACAGAGTTTAGACCCAACAATATATCAGCAAACATGAAAAAAGGAGACCTCTGTTGTTATAAACACAGAAAAAACTGGAGTGTGTTACTGCATCTGCTGTGACCTTCAACAGCAACATATAGGTATATGGTAGGACCGGCTACCATAACATTGCCCCATAGTAGTCCCAAATGCTGTATGATATGCACAAGCACATGACACCCACCTGAGCAACCACTTTCTGATAGATATCAAAATTCATGGAATTCTGGAACAAGAGTAAACTGTCATCAAACCCTTTAATATCAAAGCAGTACAGGAAGTCTTATTACTGTCATCTGGAGTTTGGGAAGAAGTCTCAGAAAACATTGCTGATAAAATTGGCCTTGACAAAAATCTGCAATTTCCAATTTCATCAATTGCATTCTCATAATGATACCCTAAACCCTAAATCCAACTTCCAAACTCAACAGGGACAACCTGCTTCTTCATTTGTTTCTACATATACTCACGGGGTCATTCTTTTCCATGGAATCAATAACCCATCACTCACAATAACAAGAGTCCTGTAATGACATCATGCTGCTGCAATAAGGAAGAACTCTGACAAGGTTAAGTTTGTTGCCCTTTAAGAGAAGCCTACAGTTTCTAGAGCTTCAACTTCTTGCATACATATCTCAATGAGGTTAGCTGACTTTGTTGTTGCTGAACAAGAGGCATAAAAATAAATCCCTTAAACCACCAAGTGCTAGCACATACAAACAGCTTTCAGATTTTCATCTTAATGATCAACCATTACCAATGGGACAGAGATAGTGTTCAGAACTATGCAACAGACAATCATGGACGGCTTCTGTGCAACTCCAGGAGAGAGATTTGCAACAAAACAAATGAGGGCTTTGACTTACCTTGATAGAATTGATCGCTGAGGCCATCCAGATTTCCTCTAGAAAACCACCCTTGCACAACAAGCATATGTCATTTGTGATCCACACAACTTCCGAATCAAACTGTTGTGAAGTGCAACAGTGGAATAGGTACATTGCAGGTCAGGGATCAAGTCTTCATGATTGTAAAGAGCACCGGCCTCCCTTTGATAGTCTGAAGTGCAAAAAAGAGAAGAGAGAAGGAAAGCATGAATGTTGAGACCTTGAGCAAGTTACAGAAGAAGAAGAAGAAGAAAACAGATGTTGCAAATCATCAATGGCATGCATTCTTTTGTCAGCCAAACTGATGGAGACATCACTTTTGATCAGGCTGCTGGTGGAATATGATAAACCAAGTTGCCTCACAGACTTGCAACAATTCCTAAAGACAAGCACTGTGGACGCCATTCACAAAGCTGGTAGACTACAGGGGTTGTAAACAAGACCTGAAAGTTGGCAGAAAATGTCTTCTTCTTCTTGACACGATCAAAAAGGGCGCAAGCAGAAGACCTAAGCCATTGCTACAGGAAAGAAGCCACGCGGCAAATGGCGAGCTTCCTTCCTGCACACGGCGGCTCTTCTTCTACAACATTCTTGCACTTTATGAGCCACATCACGTCATCTTCTGGTCGGTGCATTGTATCTGCCAACCCACCTGCTCGATCTTTTCAATCTCATGTCGGAGCCGGATTTGGCCCCAATTAAGTGCGGAAAGTTTTCTCTGGTCGGTGTGCTGTTTGATCACGAGCTAGGCTTCTTCTTCTAGATATTTCTGAAACTAAATCGCGCTCTAATGAAAGTCTGATCATTAACGTAATTCAATCGTTGATACAGCTAGTGCTACTATCAAGCCGGTCTAGGATTCGTACTAGATTGTGAAGTGTTTGTCGCATTTTCATTCGATCAAGAAAGAAGTTGCTGGTAACGATAGAGGTGCACATTGCAGCTTCGGAAGTTAAGAAGGTTCTTAGCTCCAGAGGAATTGATTTTGCAGTCGAATATTTACTGAGCAGCCGCTAACCGCCAATTTGCATCTAGCATTGTCTAGGCCGGTGGTGGTTGTGTTGTAGACAACAATAGCCTCTTGATTTTGAGCTTCATTAGCGCCATGTCAAACGGTTGTCATGGAGGCATTCTGGACTATAAATCTCCCCCGCTGTTTTTCTTCTGTAGCAATTCTGATTTGGCATCTCTAGTCTATCTGAGGTTTTCCGGCTGAGTTTGCTTGCTACTTGGATTTTGTGAGGGAACTTGATTCTTCCTCGACGACGCAATTGCTAGTGTCTCTTAGGACCTGGTTGTTGTGTCTTCAGAGACTCTAGGAAGCTATGGGTTCAAGAGCTGGAGAAGCTGCTGCTACTACTACTACTACTAGTGTGCAGAAGACAGTAGTGCTCATCACTGGAGCAGGAGGAAGAACGGGCAAGATCGTGTTCGAGAAATTGAAGAAACAGCCAGAGAAATTTGTGGTTCGCGGCTTGGTGAGAACGGAGGAGGCGAAGGCTGCTCTACTAGCGGGGGGAGGTGATGATGCCGATGTTTTCGTTGGGGACATCACCAAGCCCGAGAGCTTAAAACCAGCTTTCCAAGGCGTCGATGCTCTGGTTATCCTTACAAGCGCAGTTCCGAAGATGAAACCCGGCTTTGATCCCAGCAAGGGAGGCCGGCCCGAATTCTACTACCCGGACGGAGGCACACCGGAGGAAGTAGACTGGAAGGGACAAAAGGCACAGATCGATGCTGCCAAAGCGACGGAATCAGTGAAACAGATCGTGCTGGTAGCATCGATGGGGGGACAAAACGTGAATCATCCTTTGAACTCTTTCGGAAACGGAAAGATCTTGATCTGGAAGCGCAAAGCAGAGCAGTATTTGGCGGATTCCGGCATACCTTACACGATCATCAGAGCGGGAGGCTTGCAAGACAAAGAGGGAGGTGTTCGGGAACTTGTTGTAGGGAAAGACGACGAGCTCTTGAACACGGAGATAAACTCTCTTCCCAGGGCTGATGTCGCGGAGCTTTGCGTACAAGCGTTGCTTCTCGAGGAAGCTCAGAACAAGGCCTTCGACGTCGCTTCGAAGCCGGAAGGCCAAAATGGAAGTGTTCCCACAACGGATTTCCGCGCACTCTTTGCGAACGTGATCTCCAAATTCTAAGCTCTGGAGGAGATTATAGGCTTATGTAATTGGCTCATTCTCTCCAATTACAGAATCTCTCTCTCTCTCTGTCTCTCTCTCATTGCTGTAATCTCTCACAAGGAGACTAGACATTATTACATACAGAACAATTCTGTGTGTAATTTTCATTTGGTCCCTCATTTTGAGAAATAAACTACCGCATTTGTGAGGAATGTTCACTCACTAGCAGCAGGATTTTCTCCTTTCTTTTTTCCCATTTTTTTTCTTTTTTTTCAAATTTTTTAACCTATAATTTTTTTGGTGAAAAATAATGGTTCACTCACCAGCAGCAGGATTTTCTGCTTTTTTTTTTCTTTTTTTCAAATTTTTTAACCTATAAATTTTTTGGTGAATTTCTCCCCACAAGAATTAGCAAAATTAGTCTAACTTTACTCCACTAGGTAAAAAAATTCCAAAATGTTCCCAACCTTTTTGTTGGAAAAAAAAAAATCAAAAAAAACAACAACAAAAATTTTCAGGGGAAAAAATATATAATTAAAAAAAAAATTAATTAAAAATCATTGTGAATCACCCACCAGGTGTTACTGTGAACTTTTTAAACAATGATTTTCTTTTTGAGGAATTTTGTGATGCGCCCAAAATGGCAAATCATCCATAGGAAGATGGAAC
>Ga0116229_10008906_pt1 | contig 15467 bp, 14 predicted proteins | sample S1TSphgellanicum_3_FD_87313 | JGI IMG/M metagenome (GOLD analysis project Ga0116229, IMG submission 87313) | Host-associated microbial communities from peat moss isolated from Minnesota, USA - S1T2_Fc - Sphagnum magellanicum MG | ecosystem: Host-associated > Plants > Peat moss > Unclassified... | reverse complement strand
AATTCTATACGGGCATACGTTTGATTGCCCGACAAGCGATGATTTTGTGTTGCCCATTGGCAAGGCAAAAATTGAGCGTGCGGGCACGGATGTGACGATTGTTGCGTTCTCCATCATGGTGGATGTGGCGCTGAAGGCCGCGGAGACGCTGGCGGAGCAAGGGATTTCCGCCGAGGTGATTAACTTGCGCACGATCCGGCCGCTGGATGTGGCAACGATTATTGAGAGCGTGAAAAAGACCAACCGCGTGGTGAGCGTGGAGGAAGGCTGGCCGTTCGCCGGCATCGGCGCTGAGATTGCCATGACGGTGACGGAACATTGTTTCGACTGGCTGGATGCGCCGCCAACGCGTGTGGCCGGGTTGGATGTGCCCATGCCCTATGCGGCGAATTTGGAAAAGCTGGCACTGCCGCAACCTGGCTGGGTTGTGGATGCAGTAAAGAAACTTTTTTAAGGGAGCGGGGAAATGGCGACAAATATTTTGATGCCGGCACTTTCGCCCACCATGACGGAAGGAAAACTTTCCCGCTGGCTGAAAAAAGAAGGCGAAGAGGTTAAATCGGGCGACGTGCTGGCGGAAATCGAGACCGACAAGGCGACGATGGAAGTGGAAGCGGTTGACGAAGGGTTTATCTCCAAAATCGTGGTGCCGGATGGCACGGATGGCGTGGCGGTGAACGCGGTGATCGCCATCCTCACCGAAACGGCCGGCGAGACAGTGGATGCGCCGAAGGATGTTGCGGTGGAAACACCGGCCCAGCCGCCGAAGGAAGTGCCAACGCCGGTTGAAGCCAAAGCGCCAGCACCGGCCGCGAAAGGGCATGACGATCAAGGCGAGAGGATTTTTGCCTCGCCGCTGGCGCGCCGTATGGCAAAGCAGGCGGGGATCGACCTTGCGTCGCTGAAAGGCTCTGGCCCGAACGGCAGAATTGTGAAAGCTGACATCGAGGCCGGTGCCGGCAAAGCGCCTGCCCCAGCCCCTGCACCGAAAACCGAGGCCGCCACCGCGCCGGCCGCTCCCGCTCCAACCGCCGCGCAGAAGACGGCGGCATCGGCTCCCGCCATCATCGCGCCGCATACGAAAATACCGAATTCATCGATGCGGAAAATCATTGCCAAACGGCTCACGGAATCCAAACAGACCGTCCCGCATTTTTATCTCACCAGCAACATCGAGATCGACGCGCTATTGAAACTGCGCGCGGACCTTAACGCAAAATCCGCCAAGGATGGGCCGGGGGCCTTCAAGCTCTCGGTGAATGATCTCATCATCAAAGCCTGCGCGGTGGCGTTGCGCCGGCACCCGAATGTGAATTCCAGCTACACGGAAGATGCCATTATCCAATACACGGATGTCGATATTTCCATTGCGGTCGCCATTCCGGATGGGCTGATTACGCCGATCATCCGCAAGGCCGATCAATTGGGCCTGGCCGCGATCAGCAATGCGATGAAAGATCTTGGCGCGCGGGCGAAGAGCGGCAAGTTGAAGCCGGAAGAATTTCAGGGCGGCGGGTTTTCCATTTCCAATCTCGGCATGTTCGGGATTCCGGAATTTTCCGCCATTATCAACCCGCCGCAATCGGCAATCCTCGCGGTGGGCGCCGGTGAGCCGCGGGCGGTGGTGAAGAACGGGGCGATTGCGATTGCGACGATCATGACGGTCACACTGTCCTGTGACCACCGGGTGGTGGATGGCGCGCTGGGCGCGGAGTTTTTGTCCACGCTGAAATCCATCATCGAAGACCCGCTGAGTTTGATGCTTTAGATGATCGCGCCTTCAGGCATCAATCCGGCCGTAGGGTGGGTTAGCGAAGCGCAGCTTCGCGTAACCCACCAGCTTTTTCTTGTTACACCGCAACAAACTGCCAGCGAATAGACAGTCGTGGATGCCGGCCTTCGCCGGCATGACGTGTTTGCTGGTTTTGGAGACATAAAATGGCGGACGAACAAAATTTCGATCTGATTATCGTTGGCGGCGGGCCTGGCGGGTATGTGGCGGCCATACGGGCGGCACAGTTGAAAATGAAGGTCGCGGTGGTGGAGGGCAAGCATCTCGGCGGCATCTGCCTCAACTGGGGGTGCATTCCCACCAAGGCGCTGCTGCGGTCCTCGGAAATTAATCATCTGCTGCATAATCTCGGCGAGTTCGGGTTTTCGGCGGATAATATAAAATTCGACATCGAAAAAATCGTGAAGCGCTCGCGCGCGGTGTCGAAGCAGCTTACCGCCGGTGTCACGCATTTGATGAAGAAGAACAAGATCACGGTGTTTGACGGATACGGAAAGCTGGCGGGCAAGGGCAAGCTCACCGTCACCAAGCACGAAAAACCTATCGCCAACCTCACGGCAAAAAACATCATCCTCGCCACCGGCGCGCGGCCACGGCAGCTTCCTGGCATTGAAATCGACGGCAAACTGATCTGGAGCTATTTTGAGGCGATGGTACCGCCCGCCATGCCGAAATCCCTGCTGGTCATCGGCTCCGGCGCCATCGGGATCGAGTTTGCCAGTTTTTACCGCAACATGGGCGCCGAAGTGACAGTGGTGGAAATGCTGGACCGTGTGCTGCCGGTGGAGGATGCCGAGGTTTCGGCGTTTGCGCGGAAGGCGTTCGAGAAGCAGGGAATGAAAATTTTCACCTCCGCAACCGTGAAGGGCGTGAAAAAAGGGGCGGATAATGTCGTCGTCACCGTCGAAGCCGGGGGTAAAACCGAGACCATCACGGTGGATCGGGTGATTTCCGCCGCCGGCATTGTCGGCAACACGGAAAATATCGGGCTTGAGGGCACGAAGGTGAAGGTTGAACGCACCCATGTGGTGGTGGATGGCTACGGCCAGACCGGCGAGCCCGGCGTTTACGCCATAGGTGACCTGGCGGGCCCGCCATGGCTTGCGCATAAGGCGAGCCATGAGGGGGTTATCTGCGTTGAATTTATCGCGGGGCTGCACCCGCATAAGTTGGACACCAGCAACATTCCCGGCTGCACCTATTGCCGGCCGCAAGTGGCTTCCGTGGGGATGACGGAGGCCAAGGCGAAGGAGGCGGGGTTCGAGCTGAAAATCGGCCGTTTCCCGTTCATCGGCAACGGCAAAGCCATTGCGATGGGGGAGCCGGAGGGCTTCGTGAAGACTATTTTCAACGCCAAAACTGGGGAAATGCTGGGCGCGCATATGGTGGGGGCGGAGGTGACGGAGATGATCCAGGGCTATGTGATTGCCCGCACACTGGAAACCACTGAGACAGAATTGATGGAAACCGTGTTTCCTCACCCAACGGTGAGCGAGACCATGCATGAATCGGTGCTTGACGCCTACGGCCAGGTTATACACTTCTAGCTCCATGAGCAGCACGCGCATCGAGATTGACCACCGGGTACGCCACCCGGAGAAGCAGCACCGGGCGGATAACCCGATCAGCCGCAAGCCGGCGTGGATACGTGTGAAGGCGCCGACGCACCCGGTGTATCTGGAGACCCGCGCGCTGATGCGTGAGAAGAAGCTTGTCACCGTGTGCGAAGAAGCGGCCTGCCCGAATATCGGGGAATGCTGGTCCCAGCGGCACGCGACGATGATGATTATGGGCGAGATTTGCACCCGCGCCTGCGCCTTCTGCAATGTTTCAACCGGCGTGCCGGCGGCGTTAGACGCCACCGAGCCTGGCCGCGTGGCGGAGGCGGTGGCCACGCTGGGGCTGCGCCATGTGGTAATCACCTCCGTGGACCGGGACGATGTGGCGGATGGCGGGGCCAAGCATTTTGCCGCGGTCATCGCCGCCATTCGCGCCGCCGCACCGGGTACGACCATAGAAATTTTGACGCCGGATTTTCTGCGTAAGTCAGGCGCGGTTGAGGTCGTGGCGGCGGCGCGGCCGGATGTATTCAATCATAACCTGGAAACCGTGCCGCGGCTGTACCCAACCATCCGGCCCGGCGCACGCTACTTCCAGTCGCTGCGGCTGCTGGACCGGGTGAAGCAGATTGACCCGGCGATGTTCACAAAATCCGGCCTCATGGTGGGCCTCGGCGAATCCCGCGCGGAAATTGGCCAGGTGATGGATGATCTGCGGATTGCGGATGTGGATTTCCTCACCATCGGCCAGTATCTGCAGCCGAGCGTGAAGCACGCCGCGGTGGAACGCTACGTGCCGCCGGAGGAGTTTGAGGATTACGCGACCATGGCACGGGCGAAGGGGTTTTTGCAGGTTTCTGCCACACCTCTCACCCGCAGCTCCTACCACGCGGATGCGGATTTTGCGGCGTTGCGGGATGCGCGGGCGAGACAATTGGTATGACCACGTATACCGAAAGAAAACTGGTCCCCTACAAACCGCAGCAGTTGTTTGACCTGGTGGCGGATGTGGCGAAATACCCGTCCTTTCTGCCCTGGTGCGAGGGGGCAAGAATACGCTCGCGCAAGGCGGATGAGCTGGTGGCGGATTTGACCATTGGCTTCGGCCCGTTCCGCGAGAGCTTCACCAGCCGTGTTTCTCTGCAGCACGCCGATGCGACCGGGTTTTGCGCGATTAAAACCGAGTATGAAAACGGCCCGTTCAAATATCTGCATAACCGCTGGAAATTCACGCCGGACGGGCAGGGCTGCGTGGTGGATTTTTATGTGGATTTTGAATTCCGTAATTTCGTGCTGCAGAAAGCCATCGGGGCCGTATTTACCGAAGCGGTGCGGCTGATGGTGAACGCGTTTTTGAAACGCGCCCGCACGATTTACGGCCCGCCTTCCCTGGCGCCGCTGGCGCAGGAGGAATCCAAGGCGGGGGCTTGAGTTTAAAACCGCTCCATCAACCGCAACTTCTCCTTCGGGTAGCTTCGTATCATCTCATGCTGCTCCGGCGTGTTTTCCCAGCCTTCGGGCTTGATGTAGCTCTCATCCGGGTCGTCGATCACGAAGGTCCGGACGTTCTTTGCCCGCAATAGTTCAGCCGTGCGGCTCTGCACCCAGAACTCCAGCAGGCGCTGGGAGGAGACATTACGGAACGCGAAGTAATTTTTTATTACAGGTGAGAGCAAGGCGCTCGCCTCGGAAAACGTGCCATATGCCGCGACCAGGTGATGCGCGCTCATCAATGACACAATATCCTGAAAAACACTGGAACTTTGCAGGCTATAGGGCATACCGCTCGCGTTGAGATGCTCGATCACGGCATCCACGGCCGGATTGGTTCTATCCTCGAAAACCAGGTGAACCGCCGAGACGTTCAGGCGCCGGACTGCATAGCCCAGCGCTCTTATGTAAAACGCCGCCGGCGGCTGCACATACCATGCGTGGCGCGGGCCGGGCGCGAAAATATCGCCGCCGCGGAAATGCATGGCGATGGTTTGCTCATCCAGCGAGCCCGCGGCTTTGCGGTATGTTTCGTACACCGGGTAGACAAATCGCGTCATCGTATCGGCGGCGAACGCAGTTTCATACGGGCCGGCCAGGGTTTCCAGCCCTCTGGGATAGAAAAAGCTGGCGCAAAGCGTAGGCTCGGCTGGAAGCTCCGCCGAAAAAGGCTGGATTTCGAGTGAATCAACCTGGATCGGCAGGCGCGCCGGCGCGGCGGCGATGTCGGGTATTTGCAGTGCGGTGCAGTTCATGGACCGCGCCAGCATGGCCGCATTTAATATCTGGTAAAAATTATTGCCGAACCGCTCATAGCGAATGACGCGGAGGGCCTTAACCTCGCCGGTGAAGACGGTGCTCTCCGGCACGGATAAAATCGACTCTGCCTGATTATATAGGCGGAGTCGGAAATTTGATAAATCCACGCCATATTTGCTTTGAAACAGCAGCCAGTTCATTTCGTCCGCCCAGCTTGCGGTGTTACCGTCCCGGCCGGGAAACGCCATGGTTGCCAGGTGCAGCGGAAAGCTGGCCGCCGGTCCGGCGCCGGCGTAAACTTCTACCTCATCCATATGCAGCATGTTCGGATCGTTCAGGTGCAGCCGGACGTAGCGGGCCGGAATCCTGGGTTTCAGCCGGATCTTCAGTGGTGTGCCGGAGGTCACGCCGCCGAAGGGTTTGCCTGGTTTGCAGACCTCCACCCAAGGGCCGGCGGCATTCAATGCCAGCGAAACCGATAATGACGAGGCGCGTTCGCTTTCCGCATCCTCCCGGTTGAATACCAGGATCGTTTCAAGGTCGTGAATATCGAGCAAATCCAGCATCCACCAGGCGCCGCGCTCATGTTCCGTATGAAAGCCGAAGCCGCCGGTTTTCACGCCGCCAGTGGCACCGGCCCCCTCCGGTTTTCTGGCATCCTTGAACGGGGCGTAGGAGCTTTGAATCGCGGGCTTACCCAGCGCGATATTCTCAAGGCGCTCGGGGACGAGCGAATGCCCGGCGGCTGGATCATCAGGCGATAAATACGCTGATTTCATGAATTATGTGTAATTTGGGATTCGGCACCCGGCAAGCCGCGCCACGCAGACCATGCGGTCACGAAAATATCACGCCGTCTGGCGCTTACCGGCCGGCGCGATGAGCCTATGTGATAAGTACAACAACCGATAAGGATTTTCAAAATGCAACGCCGTAACATTGCCAAATCCGCCCTTGCCGGCGCCGCCTTTGCGGTTCTGCCGGTGGTTGCCAAAGCCGATTCCGATCCGAACGCCAATGTGGTGTTCACGCAGGATGACCCTGGCCATTGGGCCGGCGTGGAAAGCCTGCATATTCCGGTGGTCACCGTTTCCGGCGGCACGATGACGGTAAAAACCCCGCACCCGATGAGTGCCGCGCATTACATCGTCAGCCACAGCGTGGTGCTGGCGGATGGCAAGTTCCTCGACCGCAAGACGTTTACCTATAAGGATGAACCGGTTTCCACCCACACGCTGCCGGCGGGCTATACCGGACCGGTGACCGTGACGAGCACCTGCAATTTGCACGATTTCTGGGTAAAAACCCTCTCGGTCTGATCGCGGCACCTGGGTAGATTCCGCCGCTGTGATTGCCGCACATATGAACGCATCTCGGCAAGGGAATTGTCCCTTTCCGGAGATGCGTCCATGACAACCATTCTCATCATTGTCGTTCTATTTTTGCTGCTTGGCGGCGGCGGTTATTACGGCTTCCGCGGCCGGCGCTAAACTTCGAACAGGCAGACGCGGTTTCGGCCGGATTGTTTGGCGGCGTAGAGTGCCGTGTCCGCCTGTTTGAAGAATTCCATCACCGAAGTTGCGTTTACCGCGCAACTTAAGCCCACGCTCACCGTCGTTGAAATATTGCCTTCCAGAATGACGGTGATTTCCTTTGCGATCAGCTCCCGGAGCCGTTCGGCGAACGTATAAGCGTCGGTTACAGATGTCTCCGGTAGCAGGACCGCGAATTCCTCACCGCCGATTCGTCCCGCCACATCGGATGTTCTTTTGGCCGCCTGGCATAATCTCGATACCATCACGATGACCTGATCACCGGCGCCGTGGCCGAATTTGTCGTTGATCGATTTGAACAAATCGATATCGATGATCGCCAGCGACAAGACGCGTTGATAGCGCAGGCAGCGTTGCCACTCCGCCTCAGTGATGTCCATGAAAGCACTGCGGTTCTGCAAGCCGGTCATGCCATCGGTGGTGGCGAGCCGGTGCAGGATGACCGCCTGCCGCTCGGTTTCCGCCCGCTCGCTGATGGCTTCCGGCAGCCATTTGAAAAGCAGCAGGCTGAGAACGATGCACCCGGCTGCAACATTGGCAAGTTTCGGCAGGATGAGCAGCCGCGGGTCGCCGAGCACGCGGCCTATGCCCGAGGTGAATATGCCGAATTTCGACCCAAAAAAGAGCCCGAAATAGACGTTTTCGATCACGTTGCGGGATGCATCCAGCGCCAGCACGGCGATCAGCAGCCTGGTTGTGCCAAACGTCTTGTGGTTTGTCAGATAGAAGGTAGCGAGGGTCCCAATGACCGTCACCCAGATGATAATGATGACCCAATAAACACCTATCGTGATCGTATTCATTACAGCGCTTTCTTGTTTTCATCGTGCCATCATGAATATCTGGAATTCGCACGGCAGGGATTTTGGGCTGGCTATCGAGCGCGCCACACACCGCATAGTCGAAACCGCCCGGTCATGGCGAGTGTAAATACGATGACGCAGGCGTAATTCTTGGCGGCGCGGCGGGCGTTATGGTATTGGCTGATTTGCCGGGGCGCGTTAGCCGCCGCAGCAAATGATGCTCAATAATAATAACAAAATGTTAAATTTGCGCTAAACGCTAAATTCGATCACTTCGCGCACGCGCGGGTAAATTTCGTTTGCCCAGCGCTTGCCGGAGAAGACGCCGTAATGGCCCACACCTGTTTGCACGTGGTGGCGCTTGAGCAGCGGGCGGAGATTCGCGCATAAATCCAGCGCGGCGGCGGTTTGCCCCAGGCCGCAAATATCGTCCCGCTCGCCTTCCACGGTGAACAGAAAGGTTTTTTTAATTGCTTCGGGGCGCACCGGGCGGCCGCGCCATTGCAGTTCGCCTTTTGGCAGCACATGCTCCTGAAAGATACGCTCCACGGTTTCCAGATAGAATTCCGCCGGCAGGTCCATCACCGCCAGATATTCATCGTAAAACGCGCGGTGGGTCGCGGAGGCGGCATCGTCATTGGCGGAGAGCGAGCGGTATTGCTTGAAATGGGCGGCCATGTGCTTATCCAGGTTCATGGAAACGAACGCGGTGAGCTGCATGAAGCCGGGGTAGACGCGCCGGCCCGCACCTTTGAAGCGCCAGGGCACCACGCCGATCATTTTATCCTCGAACCAGGAAATATCCTTGGTTTTGGCGAGTTTGTTGACCTTTGTCGGGTTGCGCCGCGTGTCAATTGGGCCGGCCATCAACGTCATGCTGCGCGGCGTGCAGGTGCGGTTTTCATCCGCCATCACGGAAACCGCCGTGAGCACCGCGACGGTTGGTTGGCAGACGCCGATGACATGGCTGCGCGGGCCCAGAAACTCCAGGAAATGCATGATGTGTTCAACATATTCGTCGAACCCGAAGGTGCCGGCGGAAACCGGAATGTCCCGCGCATTGTGCCAATCCGTTATGTAAACGTCGTGGTCCTGCAGCAGCACTTCCACGGTGTTGCGCAGCAGCGTGGCAAAATGGCCGGACATGGGGGCGCAGAGCAGAACCTTTGGCTGCTTGCGGTCCGAATCTTTTTTGAAATGCACCAGGCTGGCGAAGGGGGTGGAATAAACCACCTCATCCTCCACATCCACCATGCCGTTGCCGACCTGGACCTTTTTGATGCCGTAGGCGGGGCGCTTATGGGTGACGCCGGAATAGCCGAAAACCTCGAACGCCGCGTTGATGTGCCGGAGTGCCAGGCCGTAGGGTTCGGTTGGCGTTATGGTCTTCATCAGCCCGCTGCTGGTCCGCGCCAGCATCCGCAACGGGTCCATTAAATCGGCTTGCGCCTGGTACATCTGATAGATCATAAACTGGTCCTAGCCGCGATTTGCGGGGTTTTGCTGCCGAACTTCAATATGGCGCGTGTAAAGCGTTGCATTGCCTGATTCCCACGGTCTAAATAAACATGGATTGGTTTTTACCAAAAAGAAAGGGTTAAGCGGGAAATGGCCGAAGCAACCTTACTGATCAGCAGCAAAAACTACTCCTCCTGGTCGCTGCGCGGCTTTTTGCTGGCCAAGCTTTCGGGGATCGATTTTTCCGAGGAGCGGGTGTCGCCGGATGATCCGCGAGCGAAGGAGGAGCTTCTGATGCGCACATCCTCCATCCTCGTGCCATGCCTGGTGCATGGGGATGTAACGGTGTGGGACACGCTGGCGATTGCCGAATATCTCAATGAATTATACCCGGAAGCCGGGATGCTGCCGAAGGAGAAGGGGGCCAGGGCGCGCTGCCGCTCCATCTCCGGGGAGATGCATTCCGGGTTCTCGGCACTCCGCTCCTCCCTGCCGATGAATTTGCGGTTTCATAAGCCCGGTTTCACCGTTTGGTCCTCGGCCCAGGCGGATATTGACCGGATCACCAGCATCTGGCGCGACTGCCTAACCACTTGGAAAGGCCCGTTTTTGTTCGGCAAAAAGCCGACGATTGCGGATGCGATGTATGCGCCGGTTGTGACCCGGTTTTTGAGCTATGATGTCGCGGTTGATCACCTTTCAAAAGCCTATGGCGATACGATTATGAGCTGGGCGCCGATGAAGGAATGGGTTGCGGATTCCCACAACGAGCCGCAGGAGATTATCGAGCTGGACCTGGATTTTTAAATTTATTCGGCGGCTTTGGCCCACGGGGTGGGCGCCGGAATCTCGCAAGGGCCTTCAACATCCACCGTGCCAAAATCCGCCGGGGAGACGATTTCGAGGTACTCCATATCCGGAGAGTAATCGAACAAATAGTGAGTGATTCCAGGGGCTTGGTGCACGCAATCGCCGGCGGCGACCAGATGTTCCTTGTCGTTATACATGAAGCGCGCCCAGCCCTTGTTCATGATGACGATTTGAAAATCAGCGATATGCTGGTGCCAGCCGGTGCCGGCTTCGGGCGGGCAATCCGGATTGGCTTTCACCAGATGCGCGATAACGCGGCCGCCGGTGGCATCCTTTACCCCTAAGTCCTTGTAAAGAAAGAAACTCCGCAAGCCATCCGTGCGCCATTCCGTGTCACCGGGTTTGAGGTGGGAGAACTCATTCACAATGGTTTTGTCGAGCATGAGGACGGCTCCGGTCGGTTGCGTTAATAATCGAGGATTATTGCACAAGCGAACGGCAGAGGCCAAGAAAATTTTTGCGTTGCACAAAAAATGGGCGGGTTTGGGTGGGTGGTTTTGGGGCGAATGCCGGCGATTGCGCGGAGGGGGTATGCGGAATGAGCGGTTGCACAGGGGTATTTTGGGGGAATTATTGGCCGGACGGCCGGATATTAAATAGAATTAATGCCAAAAAACCGTTTAAAATCAATGGTAATTATATTTCAATGGTTGGCCGGCTGGTTTATTTTGACGGGGGTTTTTGAAATTTGACCGATTGAATTTAGCAAGCCGAGGCAAGGGTAGGCAAGCGGTGGGGCGGGCGCCGTTATCGGCTTTGATGAGTCAGCAGATACCGGTTCAACTGCCACGACCAGAAGTCCCAGCCGCGCCAATCCGAGGGGTTGGAAGCAAAGTCATCCCGCAACGTCTGCCTGGCTTCTCCCGCGGGGCCAGACTGGGAGAAGACGCCGGCAGACCTGCCGGGTACGCCGCGCGCGTGGGTTTCGTAGTAATCAAGTGCCGGGATGGATTGCGGGCCGAGGCTTTGGAGATAGTCAAGGTCGATATCCGCGCCTTTGCCGGTCACGTCGCTGCAATGTTTTACGTCGTACATCGCGACGATGCCGGGGAAGTTCATGCATGCGCCGGCGTAGAGAACCATTGCGCAAGCGATGAGATTGGCGCGGATGAGCCAGGCGTTTGAAAGGCCGAAGGCGATACGCACAACAATAAGAACCAGGCCGGCGGCGACCAGCAGCATCCACATCAATGCCGCGAGGCGCAGCTCGGTGAGGGAATAGGCTTGCACGTAGATGCGCAGCCGAAGGATTGACGACATTACGAGTTGCACGTTCTGTCCGATCCAGAGCAGGACCAATGCCTGGATAAGCCGGGATTTTGCGGCGTCCGTTCCCGGTTTTGTTGCGAAAATGGCGAAGGCGGCGGCGAGCAGGGCGGTGAAGATGAGGGGGTAGGCGCCGCGATGGGCGTAGGATGCGTAGGTGAGGCCGCCGGGCAAGGCGCGGCCGGCCCAGAGGTAGGTGATGTCCAGCCCTGTTTGCACCGCGAAGAGCAGGTTGAATAGACTCAGCGAGCGCAGAATGGCGGATTTTCCCAGCAGCAGAGACCAGATATTGGAAGGCCGGGCTGCGGGTGCTGCTTTAGCCTCCTTGAGTTTTACGCGTACTGGGGCGGCGAGAAAGGGCCATGTGAATGCCGCGATGAAGAGCCAGAAAAATGCGCGGTTCCAGGACAGGCTATCCAAAATGAAAAGCGGGTTGAGGGCGCCGAGGCCGGATTCGAAAATGGGGTTTGCGTCCGCGAACAGCATCACAAACACAGTGCCGAATAATAGCGGGACGACCCAGGCAAGCAGTGAAGCCGGGCGCCAGGCGTTGCTGATGACTGGTGAAACAGTGGTGCCGGCGCGGTATGAGTCCGGAACGATACGCCAGAAGGCGCCGCGCAGGAGACGCAAGGCGGAGAGTACGCGTGCCAGGAATGGCGCTGCGGCATCATTAAGGGATACGACAACATAGGCGGTGCCGAAAACTGCGAACGCCATTGAAATGAAACCGGCGCCGGCGGCGAGCGGCAGGAGGGCGATGGCCAACCAAAACGTGAGAGCCAGAAGCCTGCCGGGCCGGAGCGGAAATTGGTGCGTGAACGCGGCGGCGGCGAAGGCGAGTAGCGCGAAAAGGGCGGCCGATATGCCGATGGATTGGCCGTAGAACAGCCAATCCCCCAGGGCCGTTAAGACAATGAGCGCGGCGAAGCGGCGCCCGTATGAGCCGCGGGCAAACACCGCGGTGCGTGCGGCTGTGGTGACGGTCTCCGCCGTTTCGGAACTGCCGCTCATGCGCCGCCTCCTGCAAGGGCGCGTATGGGAAGGGTGAGCCACCAGGCGTCCCAACGGACCTTGTCGGGGATTGCGTAAATAGGTGCTTTCTTATATAGTATACTTTGCATTACAAAGTCTCCGAACAAAAATTTTTAAACCGGCAAGGGGTTTTGCCGCTTGGTTGTGGATAATTCGCGCTTGGCCGCCTTCGTTGCGTCGCCAATAACCTGTTCAAGGACGGCGAGATATTTCAGGTAGCGTTTGCGGCCGTCGGCGGTGATTTTGCATAAAGTATGTGGCCGGTTATCAACGAAGCTTTTGGTGTTGGAGACAAGGCCGGCCGCTTCGAGAATTTGCAGGTGGCGGCTCAGATTTCCATCCGTCAGGCCACAAAGGGATTTGAGGTGGTTGAAGGCAATGCCTTTTGGGTTTGAAACCAGAGAGGTGAGAATGCTAAGCCGGGCTTTCTCGTGGATTACCCTGTCCAGCCCGTCATAGGCGAATCGGCCTTTGCTCTCAGACATCTTGGCACTCCCCATTTGCATGCCCCGCGATCACAAGCGCGATTGCGGCCAGTATTTCGCCGATGCCGAAGGGAGCGCCCATAGCCCAGGGAGAAAACGCGTGGGGACCACTTGCGAAAACGATACAGGCGAGGCCGGTGCCGAGATACCAGAATGCAACAATGTTAAGCAAAGCCGGCAGATTCCGGCACGCCGCGAATACCCCGAGGCTGAGGAGAATTTGCCAAAGCCCCGGCAAAAGCCAAAGACTTTGCGGCGCGAATCGCCAAAGTACCGCTGTCAGCATCATCCCCGCGCCGGCGGCGGGAAGCAATTGCAGGGCGGCGGATTGGATCATGTCATCCGCCAGGCCGTGGTGGACACGCCGCGCGCGGACTATGACTTCGGTGCCGATCACGAGAATGGAAATGCAAGCGGTCACGGCCCAGAGGATGATCCATGCCAATGGCGCCTGCGAGGGTGCTGGGACAAAGCGGGGCTGGATGAGTGCGGCACAGATCGCAAACAGGCCGGTGGCGGCGACAGTAACCGGGCCATAGCCGCGAAACTCGGTGCCGAGAGCGAGTTGGCCGCGGATGGTCCGGATGTCGGTTAAAGCCTGGTCGAGATCGTGCATTGCGGCAGACTACTCTGTAATGCAAAGTGAATGCAAGGGGATATGATATTTTTCTTTTGCTCATATTGGTATTTGATACAAACCGTGACCATCGCCGCTAACGGAGTCTCGGCACCCAAAGGTGGCGGATGGCCCCCGGCTTTCGCCGGGGTTATCCGCCCTACACGCTATGGTTCCTATACCGAGAAATATTTTGCCTTCGGGTTCAGGACCACGATCGCGCTGGTGCTTTGTTCCGGGTGCAACTGGTATTCGTCCGATAGCGACACGCCAATCCGCTCCGCGCCGAGCAACGCCAGCAGCTTGTCCTGGTCCTCCACTTTCGGGCAAGCCGGATAGCCAAAGGAGTAGCGGGAGCCGCGGTATGATTGGGAGAGCATTTTTTCCATATCGCGGTCATCTTCGGCTGCGAAGCCCAACTCGGCGCGGATGCGTTTGTGCGTGTATTCAGCAAGAGCTTCGGCCATTTCAACCGAGATGCCGTGCAAATAGAGATAATCCTGGTAGCGATTATCCTCGAACCAGTCCCGCGCGACTTCCGAGGCGCGCTGGCCGACGGTGACGACTTGCAGGCCAATCACGTCGCGCTCCGCATCATCCACATCGCGGAAGAAATCGGCGATGCATTCGCCGTCTTCCTTCGGCTGGCGGGGCAGCGCGAAGCGGGCAACTTCGGTGGCGCCGTCCTGTTCAAAAAGGATAAGGTCATTGCCCTGGCCTGCGGCTTTCCAATAGCCATACACCGCTTGCGGCTTCAGAATCTTATCGGCTTCGCACAAATCCAGCATCCGTTTCGTCACCGGCCGCAATTCCTGCCGCGCCCAGCCAAGGAAATCATCCAGCGATTTACCTTGCTTTCGAAAACCCCATTGGAACTGGAACAGCGAGCGTTCGTTGATGAAGGGTACGATGGCTTTCGGCGGCGCCTCGATTATTTTGCTCCCCCAGAAGGGCGGGGTGATGACCGGTTCGCCTTGGGTAAGCCGGCGCCGGCGGGCCTGCACGACTTGATGTCAACGGGCGCGAAGGAGTCGGCTGCCGCGGTACCAAGCTGGCGCTTGGTGTTTTTGGACTTTCCCTTCCGCTTGGATTGAATCACCGCCAAATAATTATCGAAGTCGTTGCCGGTGACTTTATCCATCAAATGCAGCCCGTCGAACGCATCGCGCGCATAAGCCACGCGGCCGGACGCATAAGCCGCCACGCAATCATCTTCCACATAGTTGCGGGTCAGCGCCGCGCCGCCGAGCATCACCGGAATATCCAGCCCCTGCCTGGACATTTCCTCAAGGTTCTCGCGCATCACGACGGTGGATTTCACCAGCAGGCCGGACATGCCGATGGCATGGGCATGGTGCTCCTTCGCCGCCACCACCATATCCGCCAGCGGCACTTTAATGCCGAGGTTGATGACCTTGTATCCGTTATTGGTGAGGATGATGTCGACCAGGTTTTTGCCGATGTCGTGCACATCGCCCTTGACCGTGGCAAGGACGATGATGCCGCGTTCCTCGCCGGCGACGCGTTCCATCATGGGTTCGAGATAAGCGACCGCGGCCTTCATGGTTTCGGCGGATTGCAGCACGAAAGGAAGTTGCATTTTGCCGGCGCCGAACAGCTCACCCACAACTTTCATGCCGTCCAGCAGGATGTTGTTGATGATCTCCAGCGGCTTGTGGGTTTTCAGCGCGTCGTCCAGCTCGTCGGACAGGCCCTTGCGGTCGCCATCCACGATTCGGTCTTTCAGCCGGCCTTCAACGGTCTCGCTGCGTTTTTTCTT
>Ga0116229_10008905_pt1 | contig 15467 bp, 19 predicted proteins | sample S1TSphgellanicum_3_FD_87313 | JGI IMG/M metagenome (GOLD analysis project Ga0116229, IMG submission 87313) | Host-associated microbial communities from peat moss isolated from Minnesota, USA - S1T2_Fc - Sphagnum magellanicum MG | ecosystem: Host-associated > Plants > Peat moss > Unclassified... | reverse complement strand
AGTCTAATCCCTGGGCTCCCAACTCGACCCTCTACCCCTTTTTAGAGTTGGAAGCCGGGAGCGTGCCTCCAAGTCTCAACTTTCCGCAACTTGACTTTGTGAAACCCTCAAGTGGGTTTCACCTCGTGACTTGGGAGCGCGTCACCAAATCCTACCCCACCTCCATTAGCACGATTGTGCCATGCATGAGCCTTTGCTCATGTAGGGGAATATGCTCGAACAATATGTGCACTAACTTTGAGCACACTTATAACCCCATTTGAGGAGACCATGGGAGTCCTTCACCTTCTCCATTCGCTTGTTGATGTTGATATCCCCCTTTTCATTAATGATTTCCATCTTAAAACGAAGGTTACTTTATATTGGGAAACATTTATTTTTACCTTGGTTCGTTCACCACGTCTTTCTTCCAATGGCTTTTCAAGTATGGTGTATGAGTTTTTACGAAACTATTTTGTCTTGCATGATTCTATGAATGGCTTCGACCTCTTTTTCAAGGTATGTAGGGGCACATTATTTAAAGTCATGTTCCACCTTCAATATTGTGTTTACTTTTTACATCTCAAGTCCTTGCGTTGGAGAAATAATTTAAAGGCATATGTTTCACCGCGATTGGTGATGTGACCTATTGTTTGATTGCTCGCACATTGGCTATTAAATTTAGGGATACTCTCATGAAACATTTTAGTCCTCATTAGATTGATGTAGCAATTTGTGGCGAATGTGAGATAGTGGTTCATGGCATTTGAGTGATAAATTATATTTGCATCCAAATTAGGTGGTGTTATACGTGGATGTTAGTAGATGTGGATTAAATCCCTATAAACCTATTCCATGCTTACTGTACCAACATATTTGCATTACAATATGCACATATTCACAATTCCTACATTGATTCTACACACATATACCTCTATAGTTCATTAAAACACTAGATTCATGGTTATTCCATGTAACCAAAATATCTACTTCAAAATAAAATGTAAAAAATATTTTTGAAAATTACATTTTATCTTCTTATTTTTTTGATATTATAAAAAATTCACACAAAAATATGAATATGAAAATCACTACAAAAGTTTATACTATTTTTGTTTATTGAAAACTTCAATTGAAATACAACAAAAATTTCCATGTTATGTTGAAATGAATCAAAACAAAAAAATTACATATGTGGTATCTCTAAAACATAATCTATAATTTTTGCTACAAAGTAACTACATCTCTCTTCATTTCAAAACTATGTGTCTAAGAATGATTTCCTTTCTTGCAAAATCTCAATCTTTGGGTAGCCCCAAGTCACCGTCAACAAGATTCAAAACCAAACAAAAATTCAAAATTTAAAACCTCCAATGTCCAATGATCAATCTCTATTTTTAACGCCTTGTTCATTCAAAATAATGTAATCAGCCTAACCCCTTAATATTACACCCTTTGTACTCTGGATTCTGTCCCTGAAATCCTTGTGAAATGATAGAAAAATAAATGAAATTATTGTGCAACCTTCTAAATTTTTGGTTGTTCAACTATAGTTTTTATAGTCTCAACTTGTACAACAACCAATGGTTCAATATCCACCTCTGAATCTGCAATTTTGGCTACTTCCTCCACTAACTCAATTTGTGGTTTTAATTCCAAAGGCTGCATCTTTGATTGTTCTACCTTTGGTTTTGGAGTAGTTTCCACCTATTCTTGTTCCTAAGTTATATGTGGTTATTTCTCTTCCGAACCCCTCCTCTGAATTCCTTTGGTTCTTCAACATGTACTTCTCCTCTTGAGCTATCTCATTGGGCCTTTATTCAACCTCTTCATCTTGGCTCGATGTTTCTATACTTATCGGACTTCCATACACAAATTCTGGAAATTTTTAAATTAATGATATATCTCCAACTTGAACCTAAACATCCTCTCATCAAATGTGTTAGGCTAGATTCTTCTCCAAATTTTTTATAAAGTATTCCTCTACAACTTCCCACCATTCTTCAAAATTTACATTAGAACCCTTCATCTTATTTTTAGTTTTCATCAAAATGTAATACTGCAACATTTGTTCATAATCCTCTAACCATTTCTTGACACTAATTGGGTTTAAACTCTTCTTCTTAACATTTGTAGTTCCTAATTATGATTGCAATTATTATAGATTCTTTTATACTCTTTGTTTGCCTCCATCAACTTTTTTTTTCTTCTACTGCCCTTTTTCAAAGTTCTTTAGAATTTAGCAAATAAACACTATTCAGATTCACCAATTCCAAATATGTCAAAACATTCTCCTTTTCCTTAGTCAATGCTTCCACCTAACTTCCCAAAGCCTCTTGTTATTGTTTATAATGGAACACTGTATTTGCCCATTTTCTCTATGAAATTTCTTAGTCCTCAACCATCTTCTTTAACTCCCTGAATTCTTCATCCTTGATTTCATTAAAATTGTCTTAGTCTTGAGCTCTTGATTTTCATCTTGTAATTTTTGTATGAATGTTTTGATCTTTTGCTCATTCTTTGCCATGTTCTTCCTCCAAATTTTTACGTTATGCTTGTATTCCCTTTTGAAGTTACTTTCCTTGTCCAATTCCACTTGTAATACTGCCTTTTTTTCCTCCTTTGTGGCCAATCTGTTGTTTAGACTGTCACCTCCAGATTCAAATTTCCCACATTCATACTCATAATTGCCATAGTCTGAAATTATTCTATCGCTTTATATGTTTGCATTACTTCTATAGCCACCTCCTCCTCAGACTTTGGTGTACTTGTTTGTGTTGTAGGATTTCTAGATCCTTTTGTAGAAGATCCCAACTCATGTACTAATATACTCTTGAGCCCAAACTCAAATGACTGCCCCTATGCAGATCCTAGTTTACTAACTGGTACCTATAGTTCTGGTGGTCTAAACATTATTATAGGAATTTGTGTTCCCACTCTCTCCATTTGCATTCCAATAGGATATGGTGTACTTGTTTGTGTCTATTGCTATTGTTGTTGTTATTATTGTTGGTGCTACAAATGTTGTTGTAAATGATGGAAATGTTGTTGACTTTCATGGTTGTCCATCTAGTCTTCATAGATGTTTCCATTTGTCTGTGGATGCTCCTCAACTTCTGGAATCTTGGTATCATGTTTTTTTTTAACCTTTTGCATTTGTTCTCTCATTTGTCTTTCCTATGGAGATGACATCTATGGTACTTATACACTCTGCTTACCTGTCGGTACCAATGTTGGCACTATAGATGGTGTTATTCTCCCCCTCATCATCTTCTGAGCTTGTGTTTTTGTGCCTTCTTGTTTTTTCTTAATTCCTAATTTTGACATTCCACCTTCTTCAACTTTGTTCTTCCTCTTAAGAGCACTTATTTGAGATTATGCTGCAACCTTCCTTCTATTTTCCAATGTTACTTGCATATCTTTTCTAGTTATCTTAACCTTGGCCTATGGTTTATGTGGATTTTCCTTTTGGTGAACACATATATACTTAAAGATTTTTGCAAATATCAGGGCTAACTAACAAGTGTCCTTTTGGTCCCCCTTATTCTCCTTAACATACTTATATCACCGATCGAATTCACTACACAAACTATTGTATATAATTTGTGCCCAATCCACTTTCTTCCCCTTTTTTGTTCTCATCAATGTGATGGCATTCTTATTGCTAAAATACGTAATAAATCACATATATGATTGCAGGGTGTTCGATAGAGTATGGCAAACCCAAACTCTTGCGATCCACTTATCTTTTTGCAAAATTTGTGGGTGTAATTTTACAACTTTGTAATGCTTACATTGTTATTGCCTTATTGACTTGCCCTTTTGGGTCTTCTATATACCCTTTTGCATAGACTCCAAAGACATCTATAATCAGTTGTTTATTAATCACATATACCTTGTCTTGATATCCAAAATAGATATATGTGCCTTTGATAACAAATGTGTTCAGAAATTCCAATATAATATCTGGCATCAATGCTTCCCAGTTCATCAAAAATAGAGTGAAAAGCCTTGCTTTGAAATCTTATTATTCTTCTTCACTAATGTCCTTCTAATTCTCCATCCACTCAACATGTTTATCATAGTTCTATTTGGTTTAAATCCACATAAATTGGTTAGGATCTGGAATATGAATACTTTTATCCAAAAATGTGGCTTTATCCATGATGGTTGTGCATCTTTTTGCCTTTGTAAAACCTAGCACACTCATATTGATCTTCGTCACATTTGTTTGTATTTCTGTCGATGTCTACACTTCTATGGATGGCTACACTCCCTCCGCAAATATTTTTTCATCCTATGTGTCCTTTTATGCTAATTGTGTGTTGACAGATCGCTATTCCACACCTTTGTCCTCCAATTTTTCAATGTTCACCACTTCCATTAATGTAGCTCCTAATCTTGCTTACACACTTGAACTTCAGCCTCTTTTACGTATGTATAAAAATTCAACTGTAGATGTTCTAGTTCTATATATATCTTAAATTGTCATGTGCATAAATTGCATCTTTTCATTATACACTTTGCCTTCTCCACATTTTGAAGATGACGGTGAATGTGGCAACAATCTGATTACCAATTGTTGAATATTTAACATTCCTATACTTTCTACTCTTCTCAACTTTTCTCTTGTTTTTTTTTTTCTCAATAGTTTTGTTTCTTCTTCTTGTCTTTGTTTATGCTCACTCTTTTGCGCTTCCTCTTCCTTTACTATTATTTGTAATTTTTCAATCGCACTCTTTGCATTCATTTTTATGTGCACTCTAGAACTTTGAAAACACACATAGCTTCTGGTGGTAAGCAAAAGCAAGTTTCGATGTTTATTCTATTTTTTTCCATCCTTGAGCTTCTCGCTCGTCACATTCTTTTTTTGACCTACGCACTGTCTTTTAATTAACAATTGATCCTTGAAATTATGACGACCCATCACTAACACTTTTTATGTCCCTTGTATAACCACGTGGAAGCATGTCACGTCATCATTGTGAATAAATGCTTTAGATATCATCTCATGACTATTATGTAGCTACAATCCTCCTAAATTAGCTACATTAACTCCACATCGTTATTCCTATACTCCTTTTACTAACTGTGCTAATATATTTGATGACTGTCCTAATATTTTTGCTGAATGTGTCAATAAAGCCATTTACTATGCCCACACATTTGATGAATGCGCAAATACATATGTAGATTTACCTAATGCCCTTGATACACCAACTTCAGATTTTTGTATGCCAAATTCTTTTCTTCTGCAATCATCACTCAACGATTATTTTGTCGTCTGAAGTATTGGAGTCAATATTGTTTTGACCTTAGAATCTTCCATCTATTCTTCTTCTTCATTGCCTCGTATTTATGGTTGTTGTTTTACATAGTCTTCATTTTCCATGTCCGTATTACAACCCTCCTCTTGAAGTCCACCTTCACTTTGTTCCCAATATACTAGCATTTGTTGTTATTGTTTATGAACTTCAGATTCCATGTATTTGTATGGTTTGAGCTTATTCACATTGACCAGAACAAGATTAGCCTCAAACTTCTCAATTGTCACTAATAACGCAATGTTATTTGGCAACACATATTATATTTTGTATACTCCAAACCGTTTTTTAGTAAACTTCCCTATGTGTGATTTATTTCCCTTTCGAAACCACATAACATAATCACCAAACTGAATTATTTTTCTAGATTCTTTTGTTGACTCCATAATGCTCTATTCCATTACTTAATACCATTGGTTTTTGTAGCTTGCATCCTAGCCTCCTGTAACTTTTCCAGTTCTGAAACCTTGTTAATTAAAACTCTTACTTGATTGCTATCTTTTTGCTTTCCACTAACAATTGGTACTATGTACTCTATGGGCATCAATGGATTTAATCCATACATTAATTGATATGGTGTATACCTTGTCGTTACTTTATATGTACTTTTGTATGAAAATAACATTGTAGGTAAATGTTTATCCCAATTTGTTCTATTTTCAATAACTAACTTGGTCAAAAGCGTCCCAAATATCTTGTTAGTAGACTTAACTCACCCATTCCCTTGAGGATAATAGGTTACAGAACTCACATGTTTGAACATAAAATGATATGTCAAATACTTGATGGCATCATTAATGAAATGAACTCCATGATCTATGACTATAGTAAAAAAAATCCAAACCTCGTTAATATACACTCATATATAAATTTTGTTATTACTATTGCAATATTGGTTTTCAATGTTCTTGCTTCCACCCACTTGGTAGCATAATCTATGGTTACAAAAATGTACTTGTTTCTTGCATATATGATTGTTGGCTTAATTGGCCCCACAAAATAAAGTCCCCATTTCATAAATGGTTCCTGTATAAAACTTGTAACCAACTTTATGAAACTTTGAGTTGTTAATTCGCTTGTTCTTTGGCATGCATCAAACGATCTGTAATAATCATGCACATTTTAATATAGAGTTGGCCACTAATACCGTATCTAATATCTTCTTCTACATGATCGCAAAATGACCTCCTAATGGTCCTTCATGCAGTTTTTTCATCAACATTTATGTTTTTATAGTTGTCAAACATCTTCGTAGTTTATTGTCTTGACCCATTCTATACAATTCACCATTCTTCAATGTGAAAGGCTTTGCTTTCCTTATTAGTCTCTTCTTTTGTTGTATAGATAATGTGCCTTCAATCTAGTTTGTTTTCAAAAAAAAAATTTACATCGTTTAGCCATCTAGGCTTTTTGTAAAACAGACTTACATCTATGGTTTGATTAGGTACACTTATGGGTTCTATAATATTTGGTAGTCTTGGCAATGCATCTATAACTACATGAATTTTGATTGGCTTCTATATTATTGTGAAATCATACTTTAGGAACAATAACAACCATCTAGCTATTCTTCCTGAAACATGTGGTTTGTTGACCAAATAAACCAATGCCATATGATCTACATAAAAGACAAACTTATTACCCAACAAATAATTTCTAAACTTGTGCAAAACAAAAACCATTGCTAAAGTTGTTTTCTCTATTGTGTTATAATTATGTTATACTTTGTTTAGAAGTCTAGAAGCATACACCACCAGTTAATGACTTTTCCTTGTCAAATTTTGAGATAACATAACTCCTATAGCTAATAATGATGCATTTGTGTGAACATGAAATTCCACTTGTTAGTTTGGTAATATCAATATTGGTGCTTCAATACATTTTTGTTTGATCAATTGTTAAACCTTCTGACATTCCTTTGTCCAAATAAAAGTCTTTGTCTTTCTAATTAGTTTAGTAATAGGTGCCATAATAGCAACAATTTTTTTGATAAAACATCTGTAAAACTATGCCATTCCATTGAATACTTGAGTCTATTGTGGATTCTTAGGTGGTGGCATGTTTACTATTGCTTGTATCTTCTTTGGATTTGGTAATTTCCTTTCTTTGGATATAATAAAACCCAATATCGTCCTTGAAAATACCATAAATACACATTTGTTTGGATTCAGAGTAATGTCATATTCTTTACACTTTTGAAAACATAATTTGAACTTCTACAAATGACTGTCCATGTCACTAGACACTATAAAGTCATCCAAAAATATCTTCATAAAATTGTCCAAATATTTTTTGAATGTTTTGGTGATAGCTCTATGATATGTTGGAGGTTCATTTTAAACTATAAACGACATCACTTTCCATATAAAAGCCCCTAGTCTGTAACAAATGCAATCTTGTATTTGTCCTTTAGAGTTATAAAAATTTAATGATATATTGAATATCCATCTAAAAAAGAATATGCCTCATACCTTGCTATTGTGTTCAAAACTTCATTTGTAAAATGTAATGGGTATGGATCCTTCTTTGTGGTTGCATTTAATTTTTTAAAAATCAATATTGATTCTCAAATTGCCATTCTTTTGGGTACTACTACTATGGGTGACAACCATATAACCCCTTCTATAAATTGGATGAAACCAGTTGCCAACAATTTATCAATATCTTGTTTGATTACTATAGCATAATTTGGATTTAATATGTACTTGGCTTGATGTGTTAATGGTATAGTGGTATCCAACTCAATTTTGTGTTGTGCCAGCTCTGGTAGAATCCCTTTCAAATTTTTGTATGTCCATGCAAAAACATCTTTGAATTCCTTCAATAGTTGTTCTGCTTCTAACACTTTGCCTGTTTCTAACTATGCATTGATCTTCACCAACTATGGTTTTACATTAGTTCCAAGGTTGAGTTTCATCAACTGTTAGTCTTTAGTTAACATCCATCCAACTATCTACAATTCCTATGCTTTAATTTTTATGAGTTTCATCCACCACAATACTCCTTTGTTGATGATTATAGTATGTCTCAAGAGACACCTTATCCTCCAAAGTTATTTTTGGTTCATATTTGTTGCCAATTGTCTTTTGATTTGTGATCTGTACTCTTGATTTTAGCTTTGAATTACTAATATTCACACTAACATCCATGACTTCTACATCTATAGTTTTCATAGATTGAATTGTGTCAATTAAACTGATTATTCCTATCGAGAACAACTTTAGTTTTGTAGTGATGAATTTTTTTTTTCATCTGTGATACCATTTTGATAGTCGTAACACAATAACACTTTAGGTCTTTTTACTTCGCCTCCAAAATGCTTGGTGACTGTAATTGTTTTGATTGTCCCATTCCCATGTACGATAACAATGTTACTCCCCTGATCATGTGCCACTTTAGCATCCCTTAACCATGGTCTCCCCAATAACATGGAATAACCAAAATCTACCATGCATTATTTTGAAGCATAGTAAACATAGTTATGTAGGGAATGTTGTGAACATCTTCATATCTCTAATCAAACCCACTAGTTTTATGGTTATTTGATCTCCCATCTTCAAATTATATGGTGTAGGTTTAAGCTTTGGAAGCCCCAACCTCAACTCAATTGTTCTACGATGATATTAACTCCAAAACCTCCATCCATAAACACATCCTTTATTATATTCTTCCCAATCTGTATTTGAGTAATTACCATGTGATTATCTATTGTTACAACAATTGTTCCTACCTTTGGTCTTGAAGAACTAACTTGGTTATCTGTGGTTGCTTTATTCAAATTCTGATTTATTTTTTTTGTTTTAGCTTTTGCCAAATATACCTCTTTAACTTATGGGCTATTTTAAGCAACTATCCCAAGTTTAATGTATAACTTGTTTTTAGAATTTATTTACCAATATCCAAAAAAATTCTTTTATTGTAATCAATTTTTCTTGTGAATTCACTACCTTTTGAAATTTATGTGTTTCCACATGAATATAATTTGGCATACTCGACCAAGTTGTGTTCCATATTTCCATGGATGTGGATGGCCCTTTTGTCTAAATCTGTGTTTTTTGAATCTACTGAATTCTCTTTACAGTTGATTTCTTCAACCGTTATTCTTTCTCCTAGTCAGGAACAATTTTTGCTTTCCTTAGTTCTCTATCCTTGAACACTTGTTCTTTAATTGCTTTACTTCTTGTTGTAACATTAACATCCACCACATTCACATATGTAATGATTGTTTGTGTCTCAACAACAAGTTGAACTTCTACTACTATCATAGATTTCCCATGAAACATTTTCTACATCTTAATAAACTTTGGACAATTTGTCATTTTATGTCCATTCAAACCATAGATGTGGCATGCATATGAAGATGTCTTCTATGGTTTTTGACTTGGTAGTGTTATTTCTATAGTTTCCATTGTGGTCTGTTTTTTTTTTCTACATGTTTCCACATTGTGATTAGTCATACCATTATTTGTGCAATACTTGTCAGTCTTCCTTATATTACTTTGTGTTTTTGGTGGTGCTACATGTTTGGTACTTTATGGTACTAAAAGTGCACTCCTTGCTTCTGTAGTAGTCATGTTTTTTTCACACAACATCACCACCTCCTTATGTTGTTACAATGTTGACCTCTTCATCTTTAGAATCACAATTTTGAGGTATGATTGCAAACCCACCCTAAACACAATAGTTAATAAACTATCTTTGGGTAGTATTTGTAAACCATGAGCCAACTTTTGAATCCTCTCATAGTAAACTTCCACCCTTTCAGCCTCTTCCTGCTTCATATTCTTTAGCTCCATGTATATTTGTTCATCATTCTAAGTCTTTTGATGACATTTGTAAAATGCATGTGTAAGTTTTGAAAAAGTATAATTAAGAAATTTTGACATGTAATTGTGGCACTAGTCCAATGTTGTATTTCTTAGCATATAGCTAAATGCATTAATGATATACTTTTCAAAAGTCTCCACATTTGCCTTCATCATAAAATTGAACATTTTGACATGAGCATTTAGATTAACATCTTTTTTGAAGTCGGGATATTTAAAAGCTACCTTGTTTGGCCTAACAAAATGGCCATTTCTATGATGAGGAATTTATGTAGTTATAATAGATGGTTTTCAATATCCTCCTCTTGGATTTGCAACATTCGTACTTTTGTACCTTCCAACAACCATTGAATTCATTAGTGGTCAATTTGCAGTCTTGTTCACATGAGTAATCATTATTGAATTGGTAAACACCATCTGGGGTGTCCCAACAACTCCAATAGTTAGTATTGGTAGTCTTGGACTTTGATTCAAATTCTTTCTTGCCAAGATTCCACCTGATCCACTACCCAAATTTGTTGCAAATCCAATTAGTATTCCACCTCTAACAACATTCGTGATGGGTGCAACAACCATTTCCACTCCTATGGTTGTTATGACAACATTAGGTGATTGAATAACCTTTATTCCAACGGGTTATTTTTGAATTTCAACATGTGCAGCTTCTAACATTCTTGGTGGAGCTAAGTTTACTCAAGTTTAATGATGCCCCATTTTGTGGTGTAGAATGTGGATGTGAACACACATTTGGTACTCTGCTCCTAAATTGAATGGATGGACGAATATTTTGGTTTTGTGGTCTTAATTGACCTCCCAACTCCATGCTTTTCAATTTGTTTTAGACTATAGGAATTTTTGGTTCCTGGCCCTGTGATTGGTCCATTAATGCTCTTGCCACGTTATGTAACTCCACATATTTAGTAATACTTACTTTGTTATGAAAAGGCACAAAATGACAATCCATGATTGAATGTCCTTCTTTTTCACATAATGCATAAACCCTTGAAAATAATATGACTACCTTCGAATCCACATATTCATGATCTTGTGTTTCAATTATGTATCTTGTTTGATCCAATTCTAAATTTCTTTGATGTGAATACAAATGTGGTATTTCATCCAACACATTCACATGTGCCTCTACATATTTAAATGATTATAGGTAATTTTATTTTATTTCCTCAAACACGTCAATATTGGTGTTTTCTTCCACCTCTTAGTCCTCCACTGGTTCATAATAATCTAGAGATGCAAGTTGGTATACAAACCTAGATTGTATGCCTCCTGTAATATCCCTTCTTCGGCTAGTTATCAATTCTGAACTTGAGATTTTTGACAGTTGATTAGGTACTACAAAAATCCATGTTTTGTCTTGATCCTTACGTCTTTGAACCATAGATTGTGGCTAGGAAGTATATTACACCCATTCTTTTAGGTGAGAATTCCACCGCATCTCTATTTGTGGAGATTGTCATCTATAATTGTGCTTTCTCTGAAAACCACTAGTCCATATTTCATGCCTTACTACCACTTTTGGTAAAAATGACCAATCTCTTACAGGTTTTTTTTCTATTCTCAGAACTCATCTATTTAACATCAAATTCCAATATGGGGTTTTTGTACTTCCCACATACTCCTCTCCATTTTCCAGATTTCTTTTATTTCTCATTTAGTAACTTGACAATTTGCCTCCAAATCTAATTGTCATTATAAACTGTGGGTCACCATTCGATTCATTTTGTTTCACAATCCATTTCTTTTAGAGTTTCCAAATGTAATCTTCATAACATTAATTGCCTCAACCTTTGATGCTTTCTTACATACCCCTTTTAAATCTAAATTGAACTAAACCACTCTTTTGAATACACTCATCTATGATACTAACAAAGGAAAATGCAAAAAACCCTCTTATTCCTATAAAATTAAAAAAATGCCCCTAAAGATGGTTACCAAATGGTAAATGTGGATTAAATCCTTGTAGACCTATTCCACATTTATTGTAATAACATATTTGCATTACAATATGCACATATTCATAATTCTTGCATTAATTCTACACACATTTGTTTCTACAATTCATTAAAACACCATATTCATGGTTATTTCATATGATCAGAATTTGTACTTCAAAATAAAATGTATAAAATTCAGAAAAATAATTACATTTTATTTCTTTATATATTTGATATTATAAAAAATTCACACAATAACATGAATATGAAAATCACTGTAGAAGTCTTTACTTTTCTTATTTATTAAAAATTTGAATCAAAATACATTAAAAAATTCCATGTTTTATTGAAATGAAATCAAAACAACAAAATTACATCTGTGGTATCTCCAAAACATAATTTGTAGTTTCCTCTACAAAGTAACTACATTTTTCCTCACTTCAAAAATGTGTGTTTAAAAACAATTTCCCTTCCCCTAAAACCTCCATCTTTGGGTAGTCCCAAGTCACCATCAACATGATTCAAAACTAACCAAAAATTCAAAATTTAAAACCTCCAATGTTTAATGATCAATCCTTATTTTTAATGCCTTGTTCATTCAAAATAATCTAATTAATCTACCCCTTGAATAGATGTCCGCAACATCTTCAATTCGGTGTCATAATCAGCCATTTTTCAAGAGTTACGATCTTCGCCCAGTTCTTTGGATCAACTTTTTCAATTTGTTTGATGATTCCATGCACACCCATCCCCATTGTATTTTTATTAGGCCTTTTGACATGGGGATCTCATAATCATTTTGTTAAAGTCAGGTACACAACAAGGAGACCCATTGAGAGGAGCATTATTTGTTTTGGCTCACTTTCACATTATTTGCCATACAACAACAACCCACCTTATTTGTGTTTTCCTTTCATTGGTAGATGACACACATATAATAGTTCTTGCATCAAATGTGGTTTTTGTTTTTTATGATTGGAGCAAGAGTTTTTAGCATTAGAACTTTCAATGCAGCTAACGAAATGTGTAGCTTGGTTTTCGCAAGTGATAAACCATTTTATATTAGTTCCTTTTGATTTTTTTACTCTTGACTTGGGTTTTCATATTTTGGGCGCACTGATGGGATTTAGATTCATCGTTGAATTGTTTATGATTGAGGCTCTTCATGAGGATCTTAGGACAATATCTAGTCTCCCTATGTTTGCAAATCCTTAGGCGACTTCTACGATGCTTTCATTGTGTTATGCCTAACACCCGAGCTACTTACTTCGTATAGTGTTTCCGTCTCCAGGTATTTTGCAACATTATGTTGAATTCAATACTCATACTATAGTTACATTGGAGAAATTATTTGGTGCATGATCTTTTGGTAGTTCTATTGGTCATTTAACTCATCGTTAGACTATTTTCTTTGCTTCTTCAAGTGGGCTTAACCTCCTTTCCATAGTTTGGACTATTGCCCGCTTAATTTTGGGATGTTGGGCATTGATCACTCTTGCAATTGTCATTCATTTCTAGCAAGATGATCACCTTATTCTTTTGGATGCAATAGCACATGTTGAGATTGACACTTTCCCATTCTAGATGGCATTATGAGATACCATGGGCCATGTTACCTTAGGTTGTCCATTTTTAAGTCCCACCCTTTGAAAGCTTAATAGTTCAGTCTTATCCCCAATTATAGGCTTATTTGGTAGATTATTTATAACAAATAGGAGTTTGTTTTGCTTTTAGTAAATTTTCCTTCAAACAACATGTGAGCATGTCTTCACTCATGTGTGGGTCTAAGGGTGGGCGTTTGGTTATTAATTTGTTTTACCACACTTGCATTTTGTCTATCCTTAGCCCACTTCTTTTTATAACACTATGTACCCTTCTTGTCTTGCCACATCCTATGATTGCTCATCTGTCACGGTGTTAATGTGGTCATACCAATGACGATCTAAGTATTCATTTACTTCAATGCCCCTTTGGGAATGAGCATACAACAACCCATGATGCACTTCGAAATATTATCACATTTATTGTTTTGGAGAGTAGAACACATGTTCAAAGAGAAATTTCCCACCTTTTCTTTCGCCACACCCTATGACTGGTGGATATCTTTATCACCATAGATAGATTTCGAACTTTGATGGCATTGTCATTGTTGACTCGACTTGCATAGATATGGTGTAACGAACATCAACGATGACAACACATGCCACCACGATGGCTATTCAGGATAAGACACATCATACACCAAACGAATATCGGGTGATGACTTCATTCCCCTTGTTATTGAAACATATGGGTGTTTTCATTTTTGTTATGATTCATTTTTGACCACTTGTGCACAAACCATTATTGCACGTCATTAATAGTCTTCTTTAATCCCTTTAATGTTTGTTTCTTGTTATTGACAACACGTGTCCATAGCCTTGCAACATGTGTAAACCACAACGATTCTTTAACGGGTTGTTGCACTTGGTCGAGGTTCCTCAACTCTTTTGCAGATCATAGTTAGTGCACCTCCATCACCAGCTGATTTGTGGTAGCTGATAACTCTTTCATCTTAGGTCTTTTTTGTTATCATTGATCGTCATTTTGTTGCCATAGGTCCTGTTTGCTTAGGGCTTTTACTTTATTTTTGTTGATTGTTTGCTTTTGTTTTTTCTTTGGCTTGTGTCTACTTGTGCTCTCCTTCACCTTGTACTTTTGATCGATGGGTTCTTGTCCTTGATTTTTTTTACATGATTTTTTTTTTATATTGTAAAATTATTTAGTAGCTTGATGCATAGATTGTTCCTTTTAAACATGGAATTGAATCCATCATACTCCCTCTTGATGAACATTGCTAGCATGGAAAATAATGAGTAATATTGACTCACAAGACTTGCTCATAATATAAACTTAACTTACAACTATTATGTTTTCCAAGTTTTTTGTTGTTCAATCAAATTTTAAAAGTTATTGTGTTCTTAAACATTTCCTGCAATACATTCTTGAAATCTTGTAATAAATTACATAATTGAAGCAAATTGAAATTCAATTCAATATACATATAATCAATATATTTGATCTCAAAATAATGATTTGGTTTAAAAATAAGTAACATGAAATTGACCATAAGATATATACAGTCCAAAACAATGTTATGCTTATGCTTGTATATGGTTGAAGTCTTACATTCTACACATAGAAATAGCATAATCACAATTCCAAATGCGAGTAGACTTTATGGTCATAGTAGTGCGTAGCAATGCAGAGCCCAAGTTATTTAGCAGAGCCTTGGCTCCCTCCCCCATCCCCATACCACTCCCCAAACAAAAAAAAAAAAAACACCCCCCCCTTCAAAACACCCAAAATAATAACTATAACACAAAACACAAGTAAATATATTATTT
>Ga0116229_10008902_pt1 | contig 15473 bp, 9 predicted proteins | sample S1TSphgellanicum_3_FD_87313 | JGI IMG/M metagenome (GOLD analysis project Ga0116229, IMG submission 87313) | Host-associated microbial communities from peat moss isolated from Minnesota, USA - S1T2_Fc - Sphagnum magellanicum MG | ecosystem: Host-associated > Plants > Peat moss > Unclassified... | reverse complement strand
GGCATGTTCTATCATTGGTCATGTGATTTAGCTGGAGAGTTACCACAAACCTCTAGGGGTAATGTTTACATCATGATTATGATTGAGCATTTTTCAAAGTGGGTTGAGCTTGTTGCGCTACCAAAAAGTCATCACACAGCACCAGCCAGGCTTTCTTACAACAGGTTCTAAGTAGGTTTGGGGCTTGTGCTAAGTGCCTTACTGATCAAGAATCAGTATTCAGGGGAGAATTCCAAGACCTACTTGACCATGTTCTCATTGACCATCGTCGGACTTCAAGAGATCATCCCCAAGCTGATGGCCTTGTAGAAAGGATGGTTCAAATGTGCAAGAAGGGACTTCGGAAGATTTGCCTCATTAAGAACAAAGAGGATTAGGACCTGGCCCTCCCATACATCGCCATGGGTTACAGGATGTCCAAACACGCCCCTTTATCTCATTTCTCTCCTTATTTTTTACTTTTTGGGAAACATCCCAATCCACCCTCTTCCATTGTTGCTCAAATGGACCAGGTTGTGGACTTGGACTCCCCAGCCACTTGGGCTAGGGACATTGCAAAAAGGGCTACTCTATTTAGGAGGGTTATGCCCATGGCCATGGAAAACTTGTCCATTGCACAACATCGAAACACCTTACGGTATGCACACACACGAGGTGGCAATTACAAACCTAAGGTGAGACAATTTGATGTTGGTGATTTTGTATATCTCCAGCGGCAACCAAATGATACTTTAGACATTTTTTCCGGTCGCACTATCTTGAGGATTAAGGTGATCAGGCCTTCAGGTGTGTTGGAGCTACAAGGAGCTAATAGACGCATAATTCGAGATCATTCCAAAAATTATGCGCCATGCCACCTGCCGAACTTGGATCCTACCATCATCACGGCAACTTGGATTCCTCCACTTGATTATCCATGTTAGGTATGTCAGAGGACGGACGATGCTGATCAGATGCTGCTTTGTGACAACTGTAATGGTGGATACCATCTTTTCTGCCTCAAGCCAAAGCTCACTTAAATTCCCGTCGACAATTGGTACTGTTCATCATGTTCTCCTACAGCACCTTGATTCCTACTCAAACCATGCCATGTTTTTTTCGGCTCAAGTCTGGGGGGGGATACATGAGAATTTCATCTCAACCTCTTTTGTGCATTGTATATATATGTGTGTATGCATCTCTTTTTAGTTGATTAGTTTATACCTTTGACTGGCTTTAGTATTTTTGTTTAGTATAATTTATTACGTATTTACATCCTTTCGACACCGTACGTCACAACACTACACGTCACGACAGCTGTCATGCCCGTACATGGCCTCATACATGATGGCCAGTTACGGGCATGCCCATGTGCGCTTTTAGGGTTAATGTACGATCTTAGGCGACTGCATGTTGTTAGGTACTTAGGGTTTCAATTTGTTGGCGACAGTATAAAAGGCCCAACCTTTTCTTTCTCCTTTTAGTTTTTCTAAAATTCCTTTGTCAGGAGAGTTTCCTCCGTAATAAGCTAGGATTTCTAGATGCTCACGGTGGCCATTACACGGCCACCATCTACATACATTTCATTTTTTTCTTTCTTTGTAATTCAATACATGAGAATTTCATCTCAGCCTCCCTTGTGCATTGTATATATATGTGTGCATGCATCTCTTTTTAGTTGATTAGTTTATACCTTTGACTAGCTTTAGTTTTTTTGTTTAGTAGAATTTAGTACGTATTTACATCCTTACAACACCGTACGTCACGACATTACGTGTCACGACAATATCAAAAAGAGATGTGAGGGAAATAACTAGCTTCTCCAACCAACTCAACATGTTTTTAAAAAAAGGAATGGTGATTAGACAACTAAATTAAATAAACACCATGACTTTTCCACTTCAAAATTTTGCAACTCCAAAGCTTGGGACATTAATTTTTGGTCATGTACATTCAACCCCTAGCTAAATATTTTTGGGCTATTTTTTGGAACACTCAAAACAATCCACACATCTTCTATAACATTCAAAAGAATTAGTAATGGCACCCACTCTTCATGCCATGAAATTTGTCCCCCCAAAAAACTTTTAAAGGACTTGACAATTGTGTTGATAAGAATCTAAATATTGGATATTTTAAAGTATATGCATCATCATGCATAGACATTTCCCCCCTACTTGTGTTAAGCTACTTTTCAAAAAATAAACAACCATAAAAAATTTGGCAATGGCATCAATGAAATATTACACAATAGGTTTCGTTATTAATCCAAATCTATTAATCTTTTCTACACCCCTATCATTATCAACTATATGACTAGGTATAAATTTGAAAACATTCTAATATGCATCCATTTAGTTGGCAACAAGGATTGTCATAATAAATAAGGATGATTTTACTTATGACAAAATTGCAAATATTATATAATTGGCTAAAGCATGTAATGACTTGTGTGGGCAATTAGGTGTAATACTTTGTGTTTGTTTATGGAAATTCCTCCAATTTATTTCCACAAATATTATTCTTTGATATATTTCCAATGACAAATGTTTGTCTATGTTTATCCATGATGGTTTCATCCATGGAAGCTCAAAACAACAATCAAATTTAAAGGTTTAATTATAGTTAATCATTATGATTCAATGTCATTCCATGATGACCCCATGCATTGCAAAATGGGAATGCATAAATGTATAACCAAGGACCTACCAACCCCTCTAGATCCACTTATGTTGAAGGTTGTTGGGTGAGTGCATCTACACTAATAGGAACCACAACATGTGTAACAAGTGTTTGGTTTTTCATGTCTTGTTCATTAGTAATTTAATTTGGTATTGAAATGGTTGGATTTAGTTATATAACAACATTCATAATATATCATGGGAACATGTTGTGAATAAGTTCCAAATTATATGAATGAATAAAAAGTATGCAAAAACATTTTTGAAACATTGTAACTAGTGTTTTTAAGCATAAAAAGACTTATTTCATGATTTCAAAGGATTTGAAAATGACATTTTTTTCCTAATTTTTAATATAAACCCCAACATAATAGTATTTTTTTAATATCAAAAGAAATTTTAAGACATTTATCCAAAATATTACAAGAATAAGTAATCAAATAACTAGTCAAAAGGTGCCAATGTGGCTCCTATTAATGTGGATGCACTTGGGAATTAGTAACGAATCCTTGGAAAACACTTGAAGGGAAGGTTAATAACTAGTTGAAATTTAATATTCATTTATCTTCATTAATATTTTCAATTATTTATAAATATTTAGTCATTAATTAAATAATTAAGAATTTAAAATATTAATATTATAATATTAATTAATTAATAACTAGTTAAATTATAATATTCAATAAATTCATATTAATTACTATAATTCCAATGACAATGATTCATCGGAGATGGTTTGCATAAGACAATATAGGTTCCTCAAGTTGTCGTACATTGGACAATTCCAAATTGAAATTTGTTAACTCATTCCCAAGTGAAGAGGGGGAAATGTGCCTTTTCATATTTGTGTATTGAATGTTTTTTCTAACAACATATTCACAAGAAGATATTGAATACATTTTCCGCCAATTTGCATGCCATTTGTCTTTAATTGAATTTGAATACAATTGTTGAATTGGAATTGAATTTATATGTATTCAAATACATTGAATGGATTTCAATATTATATAGGAAGGAATTAGTGTCTTTCATTTCAACAACACTTAAAAATCTTTTCTTGTTCCACAATGATATTTGTTGTTTCCTTGTTTTCCAATGTTTTTAATCTTCGTGCAAATAAGGAGGATTTATTGCATGTTACACATCGCATCATATCATCATTATTCTTTGGCTAAAATTCATCTTTCTCAAGGTTATTTCAACATTTCATGTCTTTGACATATGAACATGAAATGATTTTTCTATGTTTGGGCATGAAAATATTTATTCTCCTTCGTTGTGATTTGCATTTACTTAAAGTGTTAAACACCAAGTGATGTTCACCTCATTATGTGTGCATTATGTGAAAAGAACTATTGAAAGAATTAATGAACCAAAAAAGGAAAGATGTATTATTTTCCTCAATGCTTTTCCTATGTTTTAAAAATTTTGGTTACAAAATTATTATGACGTGCTATGATAATTGGATTAAATGCATCATATCATTATTATATAATGCATGCTCTATGATATCAACCCATTTGTACCTTTACAAAAAAACACCTAAGCATTTAAAACCTACATATTTGTGAAATTACTTAACCAAGATGAAACCAAAAATAAAATCATTTGAAAATATAATAATACAAAAAAAAATGATCAAATAATGGTTGAAGAGGATATTTGTGAATGATGTTATCTTTGAAATTCACATTTAACATTTTTTATCTCCTAAAATCAATCTCTAGAAAAATTGAATAAGGTTTTATGAATGTTTACAAGACAAATTATACATGCAAAATGCCATTTTATCATTGTTACATGATTGCATGCATAATATGAATAAATAAACTAAAATATCTTTGTGCATGTCTAATGACAAAATTAATGGTTATTAACAAAATATTGAGTTAATGATATGTTTCACTATCCAAATATTCCTATCCTAAATATATGGAAAGCTTTTTGCATGAATTTTCATTGAATAAAAAAGATCATTCTATATATTCAAGATCAATTAAGTTTGCATCAATTAAGTCATCAATAGCGATCCTTTCATTAGTTTCTTTTGAAAATTCATTAATTAAAAATTCAATTTGCATATAATTAATTATATGGGTAGATGACCAACATGCATTATCTTCATTATAAATGTCATTGCTTGATGATAAATCCTAAATAAACTTAGAATATAAAAATTAATGATATCTTACTATATGAATTTAGAATATCTTTGAAACTAATAGAAAATTTTTGAACTATTATTGACATTACAAAATAGGATAGAAAATTAAAATGTTATTATAAAACAATGATGATTTCATGAGATAAAATGATTTGTATGTTTTAAAAAATTCATTTGATGATCCTTGTCCCTTTTGCAAATATGACCTTCTTAAAACAAAAAATTCATCTTGTTTATTGCATAATTTATTTTAAGCATGTGTCATTTTTATATTTTCAATTTATTTATTAATGTAATACCTTGGCATCTTTGATGCTAATTACATTATTTGCAAAAATATTATAATTTTCAAATTTATTTATTCAAAAAAAATTTGAAGGAAAATACATTGTTTATTGGAATATTCAAAAATAAAATTTTTTAACATGAAAATTTCAAATTTCATTAATTATTCTATAAACATGTGTTGAATTTTCATTTATATTGTAATAATCAAAATTATTTAGATAATTTTGAAAATATTATGAATCTATTCAATCATGTGTGTTTTTTAATATGTAGTGGATGTTATAATTTTCTCTTGATGTGTGATATTAATTCAATTAAATGCATGGGAAGATGAATGACTTGTTGGCATACAAGCTTAACAAGAAGGGGGAAAAAAAAAGAAAAAGATTTAAACATTATGTTAAAATGTGATTTCTATGACTAAGGCAATTTGCAACTATTACTCAAAATAGTCATGTAGTCATAAATGGACTTGAGTCACAATCATTTTGACAATTATAGTTATAATTGTGAGTATGTGACTATAAATATGACTATAATTACAACTAAACATAAATTATGACTACATATATGACTACATGACTAATGTAACCATATTGACATAATTAATTGACTTTATTTGACTAAGTTAAAAAAAATTAAAATACATATCAACATAATCAAATTTATATTGGAAGCCTAATTTAATTCAATTTAACCTAATTCAAAAAAAATCTAATTTAGTATAATTTAATATATTTTATTATGAATTAATCTAAACCTAGTTTAATTTAAGTTAATTTAGTTCAATCCTAGTTTAACCTAATTTAACCTACTTAAGGCTAATTTAACCAAATAACTTAGTTTCTTTTATTCTAATTAATCTTATTTTAGTTTAATGTACCATACTTTAACATATGTAAACTAATTTAGTTTGGTTAACCAAATGTACCAATTTTAACAACCTCTAAATTTCGCCAAGTTTAACCAAAGTTAAATTAATTAGTTCAATTTAGCTTAGTTTGGCCTTAGTTCAACCAAAATACCTTTCAAAGCTTTATTTAGCAAAATTAATCCAAATTTATTCAAATTTATCTATATGTAACTTGATTTCACCAATTTTAAGCAAATATATAATGTGTAGTGTAATATTTTGTAGTCACAAGTGTAGTCATAATGGTGGTTATGATTGTGACCATGAACTAGCAACTAGTGGCATTTATGATAATTTTGTAATCATAAATGTAGTCGTAAATGCCATGTCTTGGAATTGTGAAATAAGTGATTTAGTTTGTGGGCAAATCATCAATATTTGTAAATTGAATGCAAATTGAAATGGCCAAAACTTGTGAAACCATAAACATTGATGTTTTTAATTTTTTAAATCATAAAACATTCCCATTTTTTTAATGTAGTTTTGAAATAGGTTCAAAATCTAACTTTTGATTTCAAATTTTACATTACTGAAAGATTTAATATTTTGGTCAAAGTAATTGCATGTTAATCATAAATCACATGTTTTTCAACCTACTATCATTATATATCACACTAAGGTTTTGAAAACTTTGAGATTATTTTCTACATGTTATTATTTAAGAATGCATGATTCACATTCAAGTACATTTTTGTTTCATCTTTTCATTTAACAATTACATTTTAAAGTTTAGGGTTACCCTAAACCTTATTCAATATTACATTTTTTTTGAAAGATGAATATTAAATTATGATTAAAGATTTCAACTTATACATCATGATTACAAATTGTCTTAGATGTTTTTAATTTCAACATTTTGTTTCAAATGTAAAGAATAACATGTCTTGGTGTATTTCAAACCATTAAACCACACTTTACATCCACACATTTTTTTTATTGGATTTGATATTTATTGATTTTCATAATGTTCATAATCCCATCAAGTGGTAACAATAGATTTAACATGTTTGTAGCTTTTGGTTTGTATTGAAAATCAAATTTACAAATAAGTCAATATGAAATTTCATTATAATTATAATTTAAAAACTAATTTATCAATATGTTTGAATAACTGAGTTTTTGGTATTTCTAATTTAATAGTTATTTAAATCAAAATGAATAATAATATAATAACTTTACATTTATCATTTGTATTAAATAAATCACATATGAAAACATAAAAACATTAAATTTCAACTTTCTGTAATATTTTAATAGACATTTTAAAATCAAAATTACAAATATATTCAAATCAACATTGAAAATGATATATCCATCAAAAAAATTTATCAAAGTTGACAAATTTACATTATTTTTTATCAATGTCATGTTTATGAAATTGGTTAGATATAATAAATTTATTTTAAACATCAAATTCATTAATATTTAGTGGGAAGTGGCATTTGACAATCTTTTAAATATCATTTCCACACAAGACTTGGCAATTAGACATTTCATATTGTGTCTTTTAGCCACCCTTTCATTAAAATAGGCAAACATTTTTTTATCCTTCTAATTATTTTCTCTTTTTGCATCAATTGAATATATTGCTCATTTCAACTTTGATCGCATGTAGAATTAATGAAAATTTGACCCATCATTTCAAAGTTTTTTGAGCTTTTAAACCATTATGCTTGTTGTTAGGCCAAGTTTTTGAAAGGTCCCAAGATAGAATGTCAATTTAACAAACATTTTCAAATTTCAACATCTTTAATTAGTCAAAAATCAAATTAGTGCAATGTTTTGGTTTGAGAATGACTTGAAATTTGTCAACAAAAAAAAGACACCTAAACAACACTATGGATGTTGAAAAATAGAGAAGAAAAAAAAGATAGGAATGTTGACAAGGAACAACAAAATGACAACAAGAAATAATAAGGGTGTTGAAAATCACATTGGAAACACCAAGGGGGTTAAGTTGAACATGAAAATTTTCTTTTTTTAAAGTAATAGAAGGCATCAAAACATTGAAGATTGAAGGCATTGGATATAATGTTGAAGGACATTGAGAAATACATAGGGGATGTTGTGGGCTTTAGGGTTGAAAATATTTTATATTTATATGTTTAATAAACCAAGGATCATTGGGAAGCATAGGAAGGTTATCGAGGGACACTTGAAAGGCACCCAAAAATTGATTTTTAAGGTAATGAAAAATATCAAAAAAGACATCATGGGTGTTAAAAATGTTAAATTTTTAGTAGGTGAAAATGAAATATCGTATTTTTAAATTAATGAAAATGAAAATAATTTCATGGGTAATTTATATGATTATGGATTACCAATTTTTGTTAACCAAATATGTCTTAAATTATTTACTTAAATAGATTGGAATCTATTAATATTTTTATTTTATGTCAATTGATTGTCATTGGTATTACAAAGCAACACAAAAATCAATTTATTAATTAATTAATTAGTCATTAAAATTAAATACGAGTTAATAAAATATAATTAGTTATTAATTAATTGATATTACGTGATAATAAATATTTAATACTTGATCATTCATATTAATTAACGATGGATTATTATTGTTATTAATTAATTATTTAATTGATAATAACTAGTAATTAATATTTGATGTTATTATTACATAGTATTATTAATAGGTAAATATGTAATAAGTAGGTTATCGGTAGGTAATACATAAGTAGTAAGTAAATAGGTTGTAGGTAGTTAGGAAGTTAAGGAATTAGTTAGTTAATTTTTGAGTTAGTTGATTAATTAGTGAATTATTTACTTATGTGGTTAACACAATCGAAAAGGAAATAAAATTGTATGGGATAAAAATCCTAGTCACAACCTAGTTGTAAATAGTTTGCAACTAGGTTGTGACTAGATTTTTTATCTCATATTGTTTGGTTTCCCTTTCAAATGTGTCAATTATGTAACTAGATGCACTATAAACATTAAAATATACAAGATTTGCCAAATGGGATGAACCAATTAAAGAAGCTCAACCTTAATTTGGTTAAATCCACAATAAAAAAATTTAAATTTTTAAAAAAATTTTAAAACTACCTACCTATCTACTTCAATCTACTTACCTACCTGGCCTACTTACTCACCTACCCACCCACCTTATTTACCAACCTACCCCAAGTTTCCTTACATGGACCTATTTTTATTTTAAATGTTTCAAAAACCATAAATGTTGCCACGAGGCACAAAATTATTTGTTCATGTGTATGAATCAAAGACTTTAAAAAATAAATGAATGAGATAAAAAATTGCTAATAAATTTGATTTATTTAATATTTATTGAATATGTTACATGGTAGCATGACATTGGTCATTAAAAATTGGTCAACATATGAAAAATACAATCAACTCAAATATATTTTGTGCATTGTTTGTTTAATGACATCATCATGACATCAACATTTGCAAACTTGTTGCATACAACTTGTTCAACGCAATTACAAGTCATTTTAGTTGCAAATGTCATTTGCGATTGAAAATTAGTTGCACATGTCATTCGCAACTAAAAATTAGTCATAAACTAATATCGAAAATATGTAGTTTCTTCTAGTGTTTTCTTCCTTCCTTCATTCTTGATAAATTGTAGTTGTGTTTGCAATAACATGCACAATTTGGATAATTCTATAGATGAAAAAATTCAAACAATGTCAAAAACAACAAATGATTGATAAAAGGTAGGGAGGGGATAAAAGGTAGCCATATGAAGAAGATGAATGCCTTTTCAAATATTTGCAAACAAATGAAAAGGAATCTTTATTGTTTTTGGGCACCTTGCATAGACTTAGCCCCTATTCTTAACCCAAAACTAAGCATTCCAACATCCAATTCAACTTTTTACTTTTAAAATGTTGAGAATTTTGGGCAACAAAACTTTTCTATGTATATTGGTTTGGAACATAATAAACCAGGAACTCCCTCCAAAAATACACGCACATGCATCAAACATAAAACAATAATATAAACATTTCCCCATTCGAACACCCCCCATCCCTTCCCTCCTCCGCCCACCCAAAACCCATGCCCCTCAAAACAAAACAAAAGGTTGCCCAACCAAAACCCCTCCCAAGGAAAAAAGACAATTACCAAGTTCCAAAATGTTTTTAAAAAATGTTTTAGAACACGAGAGAATGGACATGGGTTGGGAAGAGTCCTAAATTAGGTTAGTTTTTTTTTACTCCAAAAATTGAAAGCCAAATTAAACCTTTTGATTGAATGGTTTGTAAAAGAAAATACTCTTTGGCAATTTTGGGGGTAGGGGTGGGGGAGTATTCATTGAAGGATTTTTTTTTTCCTTCACCATATTATTACTTTATTTGTTAATATAAACATATTTCAGCCACTTTATATTAAATCATAATTTGTTTGCATCAAATTTCAATATCCTATATTCATTAATTTTTTTAGTTTTAGTAATTTTGAAATTGGAAAGGAAATCAAGATTTTTCTTTTAAAGGTGGATCACTTGCATAATGAACTAGAACATGTAAAAGAAGTTGTTTTAGTGCCTTTCAACAATTTGCTTCACTACATGTAAGGTCATCAAAATTTGTGGCGAATGGATTTTCCATTGTAACCTATGCATATGAGATTTTGGAATTAGAAAACAAAAATTACTAATAAATGTCATAATTTGAAATACAAATATTAAGCAATGCAAATTGAATCCTTAGATAGTTCTTGATATGTAAATAAAACAATAAAAACAAAACAAGAAACCTAAATTGACGATAATTCTTATGATCTTGCAATATAACATGTTTAACATTTCACATGATCCCAATAAAATATAAATTGATTACTCCTAACCCAATGTATATGATGGGCTTAGTAGATTTCTTATGATGCTTTTAACTTTGCACATCATGTGTTGATGTTATTGATGATTTCTTGACACCCAATACCATTGTCTCATAAACCTTGTGAAATAGTTCACAAAGATATATGAACTTGATAGTCAATTATTTATTAAGTTAAACAATAAATCATATTTAAGTTATGACTAAGAGATGAAAATAAAAAATCTAAAGGCACATGAATCTTGAAATAAAATAATCATCCTAGGAGAAGGTTAAACAAACTTGCTTTATAAGGGAATAATTAGTGTCCAAAGAAGGCTTCCATTCATAATATGAAGATGCATGATTTAGTGGACAAATGGCAAATAATACAAGAGTTAAGGAATAAAATGCTCATATTCTACTAATTGAATGTACTCACAAGTAATAACAAAAATTTGTTTGGTACATATGTGTAAAGGGGTGAAATTGCAGCCTTCGATCATTACCATCCTCTAGTAGGTAAGATCGAGGGAACAAGGTCAACATATTAAAAAAACAATTACCCATCATTTGCTTACTTCATTACAACTATTCAAATAATAAGGAAAAAAATCACACAAAGAACAAAAGAAGAAGGTAAGAAGGTTTGTTGTCTAAGAACATTTTACCATCTTATCTAAAGGATATTCTAGTGGTGCCAAAGGAAGAAGTGTAGAAGGGCAACATGGGAAATGAGAATGAACATGGAGTGACTACTTTTCAAGGCTCTGTAATACCTTCAATGCCTTTAGATGTTGCCCTAGTGGGTTTAAAAGCCTTTCACAACTACTGTCCCACCTTAATAATGTTTGTAAAGCCTTTTGTCACAACCTTACTTTGAGAGAGTGTGAGAATGAAACTCACACTCCCGAAATTGAGACTTGGGAATCCTCCGGGACTCCCGAAATTTCAAAATTCGATTGCAAGGGTCAAAACACCTTGCATTTGGGTGTTTTTTATATCATTGGAAAGTTGTCGAAGTGTAAATGTTGAAAATGGCCTTGCATGGGCATTTGAAGCACAAGTTATGGCAAAAAGAAGGGTCGAGAATCAAATTGGCAGTTTAACTCCCGACCACTAAAAGTCGAGAATCGACCAGACTTTAGTGCGTGTAGGTGGAGTGCGATACACTGTTGGAAAGCTCTCAAAGAAAACTATAGGTTTGCTTCAGACCTCATCCTAATCAGAGGTCTAAACAAAGAGTTATGGCTTCGCAAAGTTTTAGGAGTCCAAACTGGGAGACTTTTGGGACTCCTCCTTGGGAGTCTCGGGACAAAAAACCATTCGGATGTGGGTGTCGTGGAGAGGCACCAAATATACTATATGGGGGAAAGTGGTGGCTTCCCCCAAGTCCGGGCCGTGGTGAGTCTTGTGAATCCAGGGTTGCCCGTGGCTTGTCCTAGCACCAAAGGTGCTCCAGAAAGTGAACTAACCAACTTGTTGGTTGGTTTGATGCAGGTTTGAGTAAGTAAGTAAAACTTGTCACTTTTCCTAGTCTCATCTCGGAGCACTTGTCATTTTTCCTAGTCTCATTTTGGAGCTTCAGCACGCCCCTCTACCCCTTTTAGTGCTGAGAGCTAGGAACGTGCCCCGAGTTCTTCACAATTTCGCTGTTAAAAAACTTAGACCCATCTTGGGTCTAACTAGGAACTTGGGAGCGCGTCACCTTTGGTAACCTTGCCTACCATTTGTAGTAACCTTGGAATGCCTTCCCAACATTACGTACCATCTATAGTAAGCTAAACCCATTCATGGCTATTGCCTACTGTTTGTAACAGTCCCACTTGGTATGTATACTTTGATTTTCAAGTGTTCCCCCTTTTCCTATTGCTATATATTAACAACTAGCTTCTTATGGCAACCAATAACACATTACTCCAAATGTCACCACATAGTATATAATTTTGTTTTCTTTTTAAAAAAAAACATAGAACTACTATGAAAAAAAAGCAACAACACATTGTATAATAAAAAAACTATAGTACCTACCACATATCTTAATGCACACAAAACACATAAAAGTTTTTCAACCATTTTCCATTAAAATCACACACAAATACAAATACATATCCCACTATTATATCTTCTTTAGTGTTACACACACATTTCCAAGAGAGTCCTCTATTCTCACAACTAATTACAAAGTATGAAATGCCATATAATTCCTTCAAATCTTCTTTTAATCCTTCTTTTCCACAAAGTCACACAAGGCTCACATTGACACCATGAAAATAAGGCCCTTATCCTAATCCTTTCTTAAAAATCTCTTCAATGATTGGGTAGATTACTCCCAATCGTTCATTAACATGAGCTTTTTAATCATACTAGCATCACCCCTTTGGTAAGGGACAGTAAGTCTATCGTTATTAATTATTAGGATGCCTATTGTACTAACTAGTCTAGAGATTTCTACCCTTTAATAATATGTTATATATTTTTACTTAAAAAAAATTATGAATTAATTTTAATTAATGAAAAAATCATTTAAATTCAATAAACTTTGTTTTATGGTTTAAAAAATTATGAAACCACCATCATGCACATTGCTCTAGTTCACCAAAAGATTTCAAATGGTACAAAAAAAAACATAACTAGCGGCCCATGGTTTGGAAGGGTTAAGGTGTGATCACAAAACAAACACATATATTAATACATGGATATTGATGGGTATCAAAATTAATGATACGCAACACAATGCCCACCTTTTAGTTTCTTTAACAAGTGACAAAAATTCAGACAAAGGAATCTTTTGGGAAAAAATGGGGCAAAGTTGCCATATTTTGAATTTGTTTTCGAAATTGCCATAATTAGAGCAAGTTGCAAAAAATATGACAAGGTTCCAAATTTTAAACTTTCCTTTCTACCTTGGAGACAAAATTGGCTAAGCCCTCCTTTTTGTGAAAAATTACCATTTCAAAATCTTGAAAAAAAAAAACCTTAATTATTTTGGGTGATGTTTTTTGTACTAGCAAATTCATACCAAATTTCGACTTGAAAAATATGATTTCGATTTATGTAAAGGATTTTTCATGGAAAAAAAACCCAAATTTATCGTATTTCTAAAAAAAGAAGTTCCAAATTGCCATATTTTAAAGGTAAGTTCCATTAAGGTATTCAAAAATATAAAAAGATTCTGTTTTTAAAAAACTTTCATACCTAATATGTAGCCATATTTGGCTAAATTATTTTCTGGACGATTGCCACTTTGATGACTAGATCACAAAATCCTTAAAAGAAAACACTGATTCCGGATCATCAAATTTGTGCAAATTTTGACTATATATTTGAAGAAAGAAATATTTGGAGCCGTTCGATTCAGAATATACCCAGGCAAACGATCACAGCCCAAGACAAGGTTTATGGTCGATCTGGGCCATGGATGGAAGAGAATCAGTTCGCGAGAATGGATGTGAGCCGTTAGATGTGGGGAAAAAGATGAAAAACTCAACGTGCAGTGAAACAGCCTGACCGGGTAAAGAGGGGTGCAAATCTGCTGATCGGGGCCATACGTACAGAAAGAGATGGCCCGTGAGTAAAAGACAAAACAACTGACGGCATGGATTGAAAATTAGGGCTTGAAGCCCATGACCGGGCGCGCGAGGGGCTGTCAAGGATTGTGCAGTAAAGACGAGTACGTATCTCGCTGATCAGGGCCGTAAATTGAGAAAGAAAAGGAGTTTTAGTTAAAGATAGAGTCTTAGGGTTTGGAGTTAGGGTTTGGTGCGCATGGTGCGCCGACCGAGCGGCTCTTTGTAAAAACTCGAAGCTTTTGTAAACTAGCTCTTTTGTCGTCTCGCCCGTTGCGACGAAGCATTCCGTTGGCGGCGAGTTTGTTTTCCGAGTAGGCAAGCATGGCACCTCCGAAGACGGCGAAGCCCCAGGTAGTGAAAGCAACGAAGGCCGCCAAGTCCCTGAAGACGGCGGCGGTGCGGAAGCAGAAATGGAGGAAGGAGCGGACCTCCGTGACGTTTCACAGGCCGAAGACCTTGAAGAGAGCGCGCACGCCCAAGTACCCGCGCCTCAGTGCACCTCCCAGGAACAAGCTGGACCATTACGAGGTGCTCAAGTACCCGCTTACCACGGAGTCGGCCATGAAGAAGATCGAGGACAACAACACTTTGGTATTCATCGTCGATGTTCGGGCTGATAAGAAGAAGATCAAGGACGCCGTCAAGAAGATGTACGACATTCAGACAAAGAAGGTCAATACCTTGATCAGGTATGTGTGCTCTACTTTCTTGTGGAGGAGGTTCTTGACCTATTCCTGGTCTTTGTTCTTCCTTGCTGTCCCTTTCTGTGTGTTTTTTCTATCCTGTTGTGTCTTTCCGTTTTTTGTTATCTCTTTGTGTTGTCGTTTGTTGCTAGGCAGTAGCATGGTTTAGTCTTCTCGTTTCTTCCGGATTTGCAAAAGAAAATCGGTACGCAGGTTAGTGATTTCACTGGCCTGTGCCCGCTGCAGGGAGCTGATGAAGTCAGTAGGTAAGTTGTCTTAGAGAAGTCACTATTATACATGCTACCGTGGATTATTCCTGAAGAGTTGTGAGACTGGTACTGTTCATTATGCCGCTTTAGTGTGTGTTTTAGTGTGTGTGTGTGTGTGTGTGTGT
>Ga0116229_10008900_pt1 | contig 15477 bp, 11 predicted proteins | sample S1TSphgellanicum_3_FD_87313 | JGI IMG/M metagenome (GOLD analysis project Ga0116229, IMG submission 87313) | Host-associated microbial communities from peat moss isolated from Minnesota, USA - S1T2_Fc - Sphagnum magellanicum MG | ecosystem: Host-associated > Plants > Peat moss > Unclassified... | reverse complement strand
TGAGATAGTGGGGGGGCCAGTCGGGGTGGGAAGGAGTAGCGGGGGGATTAAAAGAGGGGAGGAGGGGGGGGGGGAATGGGTTTCGAATCTTGCAAAATAATCAAAGCTCGGAGTTCCAGATGTACATCCTATTTTAGTGAAATAAACGTGTACATGGCTTCTATTAGTGTACCAGAAAATTATATCTTGCGAGTGGCAGAACCGGTCATAACGTCATAACACCTTGTAAGTCGCTACCTAATATTGTTCAACTATGGCTTATGGCTTCACATTCCGTATCAAGCATGTTACAGTTTTAAAGGTTCTCTCAGACTTTCTGCATTAGTTAGTGGAAAGGAGTGAAGAAAACGAATGGAATTAAGTTTATCACACAATTATTTGAAAAGACGCTAAAAAACACGTGGACAACAGGCTGGGTGAAGAAGTAAGTCCACCGGTTATTGATCAGTAGGCCAGGAATATTGGCCAGAATTTTAGGCAACTTGGATGCAAACATTTGACTTTACATGTGGCATTGTGTTATTATCCATTTTTGGTTCCATAACGTTATACACAGTAATAGAAAACCAATAATAAAAAAACTCTTGAACACCTACATCAGTACCTAACATGGTTATTTCTTAATCTATAGTTAGTAATGGCCACTTCTCACACTTTCTAAAAACCATGCGTGATCAAAGGGTGTTTTCAGGCACCTATCAGAGAAAGAGAATTTTTTGAAATGCCTTTTTAAAAACAACTAAAAATATTTTTTTGCATTGCTATTTCAATTCTATTTATGCCAGTTATAAAAATAATCCACACTGTATGATGGGCCCTATCTTTGCTCATACCATGTTTTCCAATGTGATATATATGGCTCCCCTATGTTTGTTATCCCTTACTTTTTACTGGCCTATATTTGAATGGAAATGAACTTGGCGCGGAGATAACCTCGATTTAACCCATTTTTAATAGGAGACTGTTGTCCTCTGCCTGAAAGAGATCAAACACACAAATATTTTGAAAACAATCATGAATAGATTCCTAAATGAATTTTAAAACTAACATCCACTAACTCTGGAGTCCTGAAAATACTCTTTAAAGGTAGAGAAAATATGAAACTTTACTACATACCACAATTCCCAAGAGTGTAAACTCATACTATGAGCCAGCAGCCTCCAGACAAAATCGAGTCTATGAAATATTTTAGAGTTGGGGGTTGGTGTGCTGTGTGGGGGAGTAAATGTTTCTGCGCCAACACTAGCATGGTCTAATTGAAAAACAACATATGCCAGCACTATGTAGAAACAATGTCAGGGCTGATTATTTCCAGCCTCAAATTCGAAGCCTTTAATGTACTTCACTGAAGGGCGAAAAGTTGTGAGACCCTTCATATGTTTAAAATAACTTTTTTAATCCTTCCATGTGGAAAGCTCTTGTTCGAAGAAAACATCACATAATTTTATCAAGAATATCAGTCTTTGAGACTGGATACAGTTGATGTTTTATTGCACATATTACTTGTTAGGCCCCCAGCAACAATGCTAGGCTGGGAGCAAATATGGAAATATGTGAAAGAGGCAGGGGTCCGGCAAGAGTCGTAGTTGTTTGATAAGCATTTCCTATGTCTGCCCTAACCCTCCTGACGGTGTTTTCTGAAATGATTAACAGATTTAGGAGGATCGCTTTTCAGAAGGGATTTTAGGTGGGGATCGTCAATGAAGGCATTGGAGCGCAGGTGCCAATGAGGATAACGAGCCTGAATTTCTTGAATCTTCATGTGTATTAAGTGCAATTTTCCCTTTCATTTTTATTACTTTTTCTTCTTTTTTTCCGGTGCCTCAGTGTGATAGAAGCTGAATTCCAGGCACTACTTGATTACAGGAGACAGCTCTAAGGTGCATGTCAAATCGGCCATGTTCAAAATTTGGGAGCTCAGTCCGTTGGCACGATGATAGGTTTCATTTCTAAATTGTTATATTATGTAAAATAACACAAAACAAGGAATATATTTAAGTGGAAGGATGGTAATATAGACACAAAAATATTTATCAGATGTATTGATAATCTGAAGGCATTTTGAGGAGAATTTGGACATTCAACTTTGTCAACATTTGTTTTTCATCCCTACTTAGGCAAGGAATTAAAGCCATAAAATGGACACATGAATTTTACACAAATCACAACAACTTGATAGAACACTTGTAGCAACTAAAAGGACAAACTTGAAACCAAAAAAATCTTGAATTGTATGTTGAGGCTTTTTTAATTGTTAACTAAATCCATTGTGTTTTGGATCAATTTTACATTTTATCTTCTTGTCAAAAAGGTAAATAATGACCTTGTTGGTTTCTTTTGTTTTGCAGACAAGTTTGCATTGACAACTTGCAAGGCAAAAGCCATGTCTAGTGGAATTGACATTGTGTTTAAGGGGCACAAAGTTTCACTAGTGATATTAATTAGACTCTATGAAATAGGACCTTTTGAAAATGTAAGCCTTAAGGTTTTGTAATTCCTCATTTAAACATATTCTTCTATCTATTTAAAGATTATGTATGTTTATGGTGAAACATTACAAAAGAATGTGGTTTTTCTCACTCAAAAGGCAACTGGTCATGACACACTTTATGATTTCATCCATTACAATGTATAATATGTGGTGTTTATTGTGACATATATTATATTAAAATTATAATCTAACATTAAATTATTGCACAATAAATAAAGTTCATTAATCACAATGATCCATTTTCATCCATAATAAGTAGGAAGGTGCTCAAAAAGGCTTTTGGGATGGTGGGTAATATTGTATTTATGAAAAATGTTTGGCACGAAATAATTTGCAAAAGGTCGAGTTTAAAAAAGAAAAAAAATTATCAATATTTGTTCAAATTGTTGAAAGTGAAAACAATTGAAAAATTACAAATGCACAAAACAAGATGTATTTTGAATATATATTTTTTAGTTGTTGAAATTTTGGAAAACCAAATTTGAAACTACTAAATTTCATTTTTAAAAATAAATAAATATTTAACAAAGAAATGCCAAACATTGGTCATAGGTATAATATGTCACAACCCTAATTTTGAGCTCATAACCAAGGCTAGGCCAAAATAAAGGAAAGACTTCAGGAATAATCCAAGGCATAATAAGATTTCAAATTCACACTTTCAATGTGAAAGGGAAATGTATGGAAGTGCAAGAAAGGATCTACAACAATCCAAAATGCATTATGACTTTAGAATCAATTAGAAGCTTTAAAGTGTTTCAATAATTTCAATCAAGGTTTCATAGTTGTCCAAATTGAATGTTTTTTAGACCATTAGAAAAAAAATTGACAATTATTACAATACATAAGGTTGGATTTTTAAAATAATAATATATTGCATAAGTGGGTGAAATCACATTCAAGTGAACCAATAAGTAAATTTTTCATGCCCAAAAAAATACATGCACTACAAGAAATCATGGTTTTTTAAAAGGTTCAACTTGAATAAAGTGTCCATATTGACCAAAAGGATGTTCACTTTAACTAAATGCATGGGGCATGAAAAACACATGATTTTTTTGGTTGGTTTTTCTATTGAAGTGACCATTTTGACCAAATGTTAAGTCATACATCTAATCAAGAAGGATAAAGTTTTTAAATGGTCCATCAAAATGTCCATGGCTTAGTCAAATTGGCCATATTAAATGGTTATGTTTAGTCAAATTGGCATATTAATTTCGTTAGCTAGCTTACTTGCAATGCCTACTAAGCTACCTACCTACATACTTACCTAACACATACCTACCTATTTACTTACTTAACTATACCTACCTATGTCCTACCTATCTACCTACTTACCTATTTACCTACCATCTATTTACCTTGTTTTATTTACCTACTTACCTATTTACCTATCATCTATTTACTTATGTTTTACTTACTTACTTACCTATTTACCTATATTTTACTTACCTACTTACCTATTTACCTACCATCTATTTACCTATGTCCTACCTACTTATTTACCTACCATCTATTTACCTATGTCCTACCTACCTATTTACCTACCATCTACCTATTTATGTCCTACCTACCTACTTACTTACCATCTATCTACGTATGTCCTATTTACCTACTTAATTACATCTATCTACGTATGTCCTATTTACCTACTTACTTACCATCTATCTACGTATGTCCTATTTACCTACTTAATTACATCTATCTACGTATGTCCTACTTACCTACTTAATTACCATCTATCTACGTATGTCTTACTTACCTACTTATCTATTTACCTACCATCTACCTACCTATGTCCTACCTACCTATTTACCTATTTACCTCCCTACCTATTTACTTATTTACCTACCATCTACCTATTTATGTCCTATTACTATCTACCTACTATTTACCAAAGTTACTTAGTATCTACCTATCTATATTTTATTTATCTATCTACCTACTTAGTATCTACCTACATATTTACTTATCTAGCTAATTATGGACCCACTAACCTACTTATGAAAAAAATTGAAATTCAAATGTTGTTATACACATTGAAAAAAAATTATGGGAGTTCAAAGATACATGTTAAATCCATTTGGTATCATATTGTTTTACAAAGTGATGGGGTGGTTTGATGGCCAAGACATTGGTGTGGAACCAAGGAGACCAAGGTTTAATTCCCTTTACTAACATATATTATGTGAAGTATGTATATTTGTATATATACCTCGTACATGTGTGTAAATGTATAATACATCGATGGGTTGTGGATAGGTAGAGACTTATTATTTATTTATTATTTACATTTTCATGTTTACAAATTGAGTTTTTTGGGCTGCCCAAATTCTTGTCCGATTTGACTAATCAAAAACACCATTTTATGGTCAATCAAAAAAACCATTAATCAACGTGGACATGTTCAAATCAACTTGTCCAATATGACTAATTGGTCAGATTAACCAAATGTCAAAATAACTGGTTTTTGGTTTAATTTTTAGTCAAATAAATCATGATTTCTTATAGTGATGGAAAGTAGAATGGGGCTTTGGAAAAACAACTCATGTTAACTTTTCAAAGGCAATTCCAAAGGTGGGTTGGTAATTTTAAATGTTGTTTGTCTCAAAAAACTTAGGATTTAATAAGTTGCACATTGAATTTGAGATGGCTTGCAATGGTCTTTTGAATGGAACCATGAAAAGGGAACCCCTTGCCTTAGCAACATGAAGGAATCGGTTTTTAGATGAGTGTGAAAAGCTACAAAAACTCAATGAAATGTTTGGACACACTCTTTGGAATGTAGAAGACTTTGTTAAGAAGTTGAACTTGTATAACTTTGGAATTGATCCCCCACCATGACATTGATTTGGATGTTGTTTCCATTGAACAAGTTACTAAGGTTTTTAGAAGTAGGAATGCAAATGGTTTCAAGGTGAAGGTGAATGATCATTTGACTAAAAAGGATTGTGAATCATTGAATCATTTGAATCAAATTTTTTATGTGCATCCACTAACTTATGGAAATCACCTTAGCATTCTTATGTGGGATTTCCTTGTAAACTGTCATGGAATCAAAATGAATTAGGCAAAATACATTCACAATTGCACACAAAGGGTAGATGCATTGTACAATGCAAACAATTTTAGGGAAAACTAGGACTACATATAATATGAAAAATAATAACATGTAAGATTTCAATTATCTCTTTGAAATTTTATAAAGATCACACATGTAGTTAATTTGAACTTCAAACATAAAAATGTTATTAAACCCATCAATATACAATTGATTGGTAGTTGTACCTTTGTGTAAAAATACACCAATAATTTTATGAATATCAATTTAGAACCCTTATTTGACAACAAATTATCATATTTTATTACTTTTGGAAATCCATTATTTTTATGTAAAATGGTAAAAACAACATTTAGCCTAACTACATTTTCAATGAAAAAAAATTTTATAACAAGTTCATGAAATTGGAGCAAATATGAACAAATTAATTACTAAGTGGAATTTATTTTCACTTTGCAATAGCCTTGTCACAATGTTGTAATTGTCAACAAGGACTACAAAAAATTAAATTTTTAATGGTAGTTTATTCGTAAAATTTTGCACATGTAAAAAAACAACCATGAGGAAGACTCTTCTTCACCAAAATTTTCAATTTATTTTCAAGTTGTGAAGTTTGTGTTAGATGTTCTTAAAAGATTTGTTAATACATTATGTTATAATAATGATGATGATTATGATCTTTGGTAGACACAAATTTTACTTTGATTTTTTCTTTACCTACTAACAAACACTATAGATTATGAACATAATTGCACTTGATTCACATACAATCTGTTGTTCCAAACTATTCAAATTACCTTTCAAACTATATTCACCCATTTGTTTCAATATTATTATTGTTTTATTATTTCTTAGATTTTGGATTATTTGTGATAATCAAAATCTATGACTAGGTTTTAGTTATTATAATAGAAAAACACAATAGATTCAAAGTTTATTCATTGTTTCCTTACCATCATGCTATTGTTTTCTTTACGCAAGATTGAAAAAACCAAACATTTATAGTATTAAAATGCTGAAATAAAAAATGAAAACATGAAAATTTATGGTTCATAGCTCAACAAAACTTTCAACTACATATTATGTCTCTGTCACTATTCTTTAACAACTTTCAAAATTTGTCTATGTGTAAAAAAAACTCTCAACCTTTATCATAATCAAAAACAAAATCATAAATCATTTATTTCCAAAATAATTTTTAAATCAAAATAAATAAGTGTCTTAGTCATGTCTTATTAAATCTTTATTACACACCTTGTAACATTACCTTCCCTCCACTTTAATTCCATCATCGAAATCCTTGTTATAGTAAATGGAAAAAAACATGTCCTTCAATTTGTTATGTCAACCATTTGTGGTTGTTCCTTGGTCATTCTAAGCTGCTAACATGTCTACATGCACTTCCATTTATGCTCCTATTATAACTTTAATTGTTGCACTCAATTAAGAAACTATGATTTCATTCAATAATTTTGTTTGATTCCTTTATACCCATTTTACTTTCACCCAAATCATCATATAACACATATTTACATGGTTGAAGTTCAAACATGGGATCCTTAAAAAAATAGTACAATGTGACGACAATCTTGACCCCCTTATAATGTGCTTTCACCCAAATCATCATATAACACATTTAATTAATTTAAGACTAAATTGTTAATTTCGGACTTTAAACAACGTGGTGGATGGGATGAACTCCAACTGGTGGGCACCTGATTTAACAAATTTGTGATCATTTCGTAAATGAATGCCATTTAAATGCTTAACTTAATAAGCTTATTGTTAAGTAAACATGAAAATGTCACCAAAAATTCCCGAAAAATAACATCAACTTGTACATATTGTGTCTAATAAAAGAGGGGAACGACAGTGGATATACATGACACATTGTGCAAAAAACCAAAGCTTGACAAATGTTCCAAAACCAATGACTTCTCAAAAGAATTCATATAAATTTGATGGGACAATTACAGTGCATTTTTAATCCATCTAAGGTGAAAAAACCCTTCAACTTGGGTTATCACTATTCACTTTCAAGCTACAATTGAAAGATGACATAATCTATCACTATTCTCAACTCTAGAACACAATGTGTGTCAATAGTTATGAAGAATTATTTCAAACCAAGGGTTAATGCTCCCATTACTAACAACAAAAAACTTGATTCTTTGAATTTTGAATAAGGGACACCATGCCAATCCGGCAATGGATCCATAAATGGATCAAAAAATATTATTTGTATTAAAATTTATATAACATGAAATCAATATTTCACCTACTGGCCACTAGGTGCACCATAATATATTATTGAATATGAAAACCACAAGTCAACACTTTCATTAATCACAAACATAATTTAGTTTAAGGAACAAACACCATGCCAATCCAACAATGCCCATAATGTTTATAGATCCAAAAATCATGCTCATATTAAAACAAATACATTAATATATTTGAATTCAATAAACTATGATAGGAGTATTCTACCTATTGGCCACCAAGTGATATATATTGTAATAGTGACAACCATGTGTTAATGCTCCCATTAGTGATAAAGATATTCAAATATTTCAAATTCAAAGAAAGGCCACCATGCCAATCTAACAATGGCTACACTGTCTATGGATCTAAAGATGTTGTTTGCAATTTTATTTTATTTTAGTTTCAAATTTAACATACTATTTTTCTCGGTGGCCACCAACTGCAACATAATAGATTATTGATTTTAAAGCTAAGAATGAAAGGTCCAAATTTTTATTTCAATTATAAACACAATTATTAAAATTTCACACAAAGGACACCAATGCCTATAATGAATTGTTTGTGTCTTGTAAGGAAAATCATATTTTGTGGAATGTGCCCCAAAAAGATTTTTCACTCACAAATTGGAGTTTTTTCCAAAATTTAAAATAACCGCAACAAGGATCCAACTATGAAATTGGGATCATTAAGCCATAACCCATTGGAATACTACATATATCTATCATTGCCATGACTGTGTGCTATTTTACTAATGAAGGTAATGGGCAATTCTCCAAGCCTAGAAATCATTTTGTTGGCCACTTGGAACCTTGGAAGTGTAGTTTTCACATGATCCATTTTGTCATGGATAACACATAAAAACCAATATATAGGGTGCATAGATTTCGACCTTTAAGTATGGTACAAGCTTTTGCATGATTCTTGATGCAAAATGTGTTTTTTTCAACTTCAATTCATATTCTTTTGCATCACTATTTTTTTTCCCAACTTCAATATTAAATCTTTGAAGGATTCACACACAATTCATTTTACAAAAACCTACCCTCTCTTTTGTAGATATATATATGAAAATGGTGTCTATTCTTCAATCTACTCATTGTAGATTGAAAAATACCTTTAATGTTTAACTTTTTACTTATCTACAAAAATGTAATGAAAAAAATAAGAACAATAAACCTCATACTGCATAACACATGACAATGATTCATGCTGATGATTAAACTAGTAAACCAACACACCTACACTAATTTTGGAAAAACTAAGTCATAATATTCACATATTATGAATACATACTTTGTATCTTATTTCATCACTTCATTCTTGAAGACTTTTCCAAATATCAACCAATAGATGTCGGACATCTTGTCTACCATTTCCAATTCCTTTCATTTGATGTGAATTATGTCAACACACAAGTTATCAATCATTGAACATTTGACTCTACTTGTTTTGTTGGAGTTTGTAGTATATGTAAACCCTTGTTTCCATGGGGCAAAGATTTACAACCTCGTTTACAATCTACCTTGTATAACATATATTTCGATCTCAACAAGCCAATTATCATGTATAATGCAATTTCACATATATCTATTTCTCGAATCATGATAAATTATGTTGCTTCATGTCCCTTCTCCTATCCAACCTTCTAGGAATATTTAAACCATACACTCTATAGTCTTCAAAGGATGGTCTCCAAAACTCTTCTCTCAATAGCAAGGTCTTTTCATGAAGAAAATATTGATAGTAATTTTGTGGGCAACATAATATGGCACTAACATCCTAAATAGACTCATTAGATAAAAACTTTTCAATCCTTGAAACTAAGGTTTCAGAATGACATCCCCTTTATTTCCTCTTCTAAACATATATATTTTTCCCTAACACCAATTTCTCCCTCCTCATCAATAGCTAGTATGTGGTTTTCATTGTATGGTATGAAAAATTGCCTTAAGGAATAACCATCAAAAATGGTTTGAGACAATGATCATTTCCAAATTATCTTTACCACTACAACATTACTCAGGCAATGCAAAATATTTAGTCCCAAGCTAATCATCAAGAACTATTTCCCATGGTCACATGTTATCACACGTCCACTTGCAACAAAGACCCCAATATCTGAATCAACAAGGTCACAATTAACACTTCACCAAAAACACCTACCTTTTGCTAGAATGTGTGAATCCCCTCTTTCATTTCTTTCTTCACTTCATTCCTTGTTTCTCTTTTTCATTCCTTCCTTCATCCAAGGAATCAGAGGAAGATTTTTTCGTTTTTCCTTCCCCACCATCATCAAAGCTATAATTTGTTTATTCATTGAACTTGTCACAAGTAGGCTCATCCATTCTATTGTTGATTTTTTCATTACTATTGAAATTCTCAAAACATAAAGTTGTGGATAAAGCTTCATCCCTACAAGACATTTACCTATTTTGTAAGCTATTAAAATCCTCCTAGAAAATATCTTCTTGTGGTAGAAATGAAGGTGCATTCTCCATCACGCAAACATCCCTTGTAGGCCAAAAACAATCATTTCCAACTAATGACCTACAATATCCTATAACTAAAATAAGGTAGAAGAATCAAACACAAATATGACGGTTACAACTAAACAATTTTCAACTCCATTAACACCATGCATCAAAACCACTAAAGGATCTTTGACTTTCTAGCTCCAACTTGAACCCTACCATCCTCGCTCAAATCTGAAATGGAAATGATGTCACCAAATTTGAATGTTATGCCCATGGCTTCATGATGTTTAAGAGATCATTCGCCTATTAGATAAATCTACCATAAAGTTTTTGGATGAACATTATTAGCATGACACCATGAAACAAAAAATTAAATACAAGGTGTTGATATGTAAATCAACAAGAAAAAATACTCCCAATAGCTTGATTTGATGATACAATCTTATCAAACAAATGTGGCTTCTTCTCTAATTCATCTAGATGACCCATGAGGAAACAAATAACATGGATTAAAACATTTCTTCCACATTATAGCAAAGGGTGTTTTTTTCCTAGTACTTGAAATTTTTGTGATTATTTGGGTTCAATTGCGAAAAAATGCCTAATGGTTGTTAACGGTTTTTTTGTGCTCACTGAATTGCGAGAAAAACCTACTACTCACTAAGCGTTTTTTGTGCTCACTAAATCGCAAAAAAACACCTAATGGCCGCTAGGGTTTTCCTACACTCATTAAATCATGAAAAAATGCCTAATGGTTGCCAAACATTTCTTGCGCTCACTAAATCATAAGAAAATGCTTGATGGCTGCTAGGAACTTCCCGTGTTCACTAAATTGCGAGAAAACGCCTAGTGGCCACAAAGCATTTCCTATGCTCATTAAATAGAAAAAAAATGCCAATAGGCCATGAGGGGTTTTCTATGTTCATTAAATTGTGAAAAAACACCTAGTGGCCGTTACGCATTTCCTACGCTCACTAAATCATGAAAAAATGCAAGGTGGCCACGAGGAGTTTTCTATGCTCACTAAATCGCAAGAAAACACTTGGTGGCCATTAAGTGTTTCTTACACTCACTAAATCGTGAGAAATGTCAAGTGGCTGCAAGGGGTTTTCTACGTTCATTAAATCACAAAAAAATGCCAGGTGGTCGCTCAACATTTTTTGCATTCATTAAATCACAAAAAAACACTTGGTGGCACCCAAACATTTTCTACGTTCACTAAATTGTGAAAAAACTCTTAATGGCCACTATGTGTTTTCTACAATCACTTCGAGCTTAATCACAAAAAAACACCTAATGGCCACCAAGTGTTTTTTACATTCACTTTGGGTTGAACCGTATGAAAACGCTTGGTGGCCACCAGGCATTTTCTATGGTCACTTTGAATGAAATCTAGAAAAAATGTTTGTTTAACTAAATGAGGTAGCAAATATTTCTTAGTTGTTGCCAAACATTCTTTCATTTAGGGATTTGTTAGAACCTTACTTACACAATTTTTGTACGTCTATGTGGGTGCTAGCATATTTTTTATTATAACCAAGTAGTCCTAAAATCCATCTAGATAATGAACGATTGGTTTTGGGTTTTCGTAATGTTGCCTTGTGGAATCCCTAAAATGAACTAAAAACTACAAGATTTTCAAAATATCATTTCTTTTTTTTTTTTTGCCCACAATTATTGTAAAAATATTTAAAGTCTAAATTATGATGAAAAAATAATAATCTTTGTTGAATAACACCAAGAAAATATCAAAATATGGTAGTGTAATTTGATTATAATATTTACATTCAAGGTGTAAGAAAAAAAAATTGAACGAAATTATAGGAGTCCTAAATCCCTAAAATTATTTTGATGAGAATGGTTGTGTAATACTAACCTTTTGTTTTGTTAAAGGTTTGTTTTGATCGAGGTAGTGGCATTGAATACACTCAATTTTTGTTGTGCCAAAAACCATTATGTCATGGCTTGGACATAACACATTGTGAGAACAATTTCTAGATTCTTACATTCTAACCCATGTAAATTGATGCATTCTAACACACATATGGACTCTATGTTTGGACATTATTAAAAATCATTAGACATGAATAAAAATAAATATGCAATTGTGTGCACCATTTGAGACCATAAACCTTAAATCAATCTTTTTGAAAATGATTACTCAATTGTGAACTTGTGTTCATGGTCCTTGTCATGCTATTTTCAATGTTATCGTAAGAAATTTATAACTCGAATGGAGGTTATGATGGGAATAATGAATGTGATCTAAAGATTTGAAAAATAGTAGAAACAATGTGTAAGTATTATAAGTAGGTCTACAAAATTGAAAGGAGAATTTCAAAGGTTAAAGGCTCATTGAAAATATTAATTGAAAAAATAAACCTAAGAAGGAAGTTAATAGATGTGAACCAATGAATGAAAAAAAAGGACTTAGAAGGGATTTGCTAGTGACAAAAATAGAAGAGGTAAGAAAAATTGAAAGAATAACTTAAAGGGTTTAAAGCTCATTGTAAATGGGAAATATGAATGGAAAGACCAAGGATATGTCTTTTAGTGTGAAAAATAGAAAAGATCACAAGATAAATTGACACAAGAACAAGAAAAAATAAGGTGTCATTGTAAATTGGAATGAAAAAAAATAGACCTAAGACAGGTCTACCAAAAATGAAAAGAAAGCAAAGGTTTCATTTAAAGCTCACAAAACAACAAGAGACCTTGGTTGCAAATTCAACTAAAAAATAGGAAGAAATTGAGAAGAATCTTACTAATGTTATTTGCATATGTTGAAGCATGTGCATCAAAATTCTTGCTTTGAAACTATTGTTGTTGACACGAGAAAATGCGGACTTGTGCACAAACTATGTAAAAACAAAAAAATGTGCGGAGGAGAAGGATAAGAAAAATGAAGAACTCAAAGTTGTAAATGTGTGAAAGTGGAATAATGAGGAAGAATGATTTGAAGCTAGAAAAAACATTAAATTGAAAAAGAGAAAGTGAGATGAAAAGAGAAATGCAAGATGTGAAAAAGAGCGGAATTAAATCGACTCGAAGAGGAGAAATGAAATAACATTGTAAAAGCCCTAATTGGCTTTGGTTTTGGTTTCCTTTTCGTCTATGAACCCTACTAACATGGCCATGTGTAATAGTCTCAATTTTCAAGGATTACATCAGGGATACTAGGGTGTGATAAGGCTATTAAGGGTTTTTAACAATTTCATGTTAAAATGAACAATGATGGGTGCACATGGTTGCATGGGGGGTTGTTTTTGTTTCGAAATTTGATTCTTTTCTTTAATAAAAATTAATAATCATAATTTTAGAATTTCAATCACATGATTGGGAATGAAAATTCTTTAAAGGGTTGGGGTTAAAAATAAACAACAAAAATTTGTAATGTTCGACACAACATTGGTTTCATTCTGATATTTAGTGAATAGTCATGCAAGCAAGGATGATTTGAGATTCTTGAAGCAATTAAGGGGTGTCAATGAAAGGGTTCAATGCAAATAAAGTAATCTTCAAACATTTTGAATAGGTAGGATTAATTTTAAACAACATAACAATTAAAATGAGTATGGCGATAAGGTGGTAATTAAAACATGGATTTCATGATGAACAAAGTTTTTATTCAAATTATGGAAAAGTTCGGGGAGGAGCAACAAGTACATAATGAGTCCTAAGTTATGCCATAGTGGTAGTTCATAACTGCAAGAAATGTAGGATGCGTTAAATGGTGCGAATTAAATAATCCACCTTGTTCTTAGGAAAAAGTCAATGAATCGAACCACGCAACCAACAATAATGTTCAATGCCAGGAATTAAAAACCATGCAAAAATCGAAGTGTCTTCAATTTTGTAAAAACCTTTGTAAACAATTTTAGATTCATTGCCAAAAACAAAATCGACCTACAACAAAATCACCAAGGTATGAGGGTTCGAAAAAATTCAATAATACCAAGCTCGAAACAGTTTGACTTCAAAACAAAAGCACACCTTTTGTGGTTTAGGATCTTCATCACAAGGGTGTTAAATTAGTGTTAAATCTAAGGTCAACTCCTGAAACGATTTTTCATTCATTTGTGTGGCTTGAGGCCCGTAAAACATAATCATGCGTAATGCCATGAATTCAAGGAAAAGAAAAAATCTTTTATCAAAATCAACTTGGCGATGAGTGTGTGGAAAACTTGGTACTTCAAAATGCATGATTATAATTTATAGGTCAAGGAAAAAAATAATGTGAAATAATGGTTTAGAACCATGGTAAAACAAAACCCTAAAATCAGTAGAAAAAAAAAATTAAATAAAATCTTCTGTGGTGAAAAGTGGAAAGAGATGAAAAGGATGTTTTTTCTTCTCATTTTCCTTCTCCTTCCAAAAGCAACCAAACATGGAACATTCCAAGGGCCACCAAGTTTGGAACCTTCCAAGGCCCATGAAGCTTGGAACCTTCCAAGGGTCACCAAGCTTAGAACCTTCCATTGGCCATCAAGTTGGGGTTTTTTTTCACCTCTTTCTTTCCCCTTCTTTTTAAAAGCACAAATTTGGATCATTTGTCTCTCCCTTTTGGGATGTGATTTTCGATTTAAATCTTTGAAAACTTGTTCTTACAACTTTCCTTAAAAGGAAAAAAATGATTAGTCCTAATAGATGGTGGAAAGAAGGAAAATAGATTGGATAATAATAATACCTTTGAAAGAATGGAAATTAGTAGGGGTAGATTTGGAGATTAAAATCTTATAGAAATTTCATAAGACCTCTCAAGTTTTGTAGCATAACTTTTTTTTAGTCTAGGTGTAGAATTTGAAATTTGGCAAGTAAGTGCGCCTTATAACTAACTTTCCAATGAACTAATGCAAGCTAAATTTGGATAATGTATGTGATGGCAACAATGTTTTAAGTGATTAAAGGTCTATTATTAAATTGAGCTTTTTACTTATGTAAAACCTTCTAGGGCTATATGGCACAACTTTTTATTAACTAAGGTGCAAGGCTTGAAATTTGATAAGTAGGTGCGCCTTGTAGTTAGTTTTTTAATGAACTAATGCAAGCTAGATTTGGATAATGTATGTGATGCTAACAATGTTTTAAATGACTGAAGGTCTACTATTAAATTGAACTTTCTACTTTCATAAAAACCTTTTGGGTTATATACCATAACTTTTTATTGATTTAAATGCAAGGCTTGA
>Ga0116229_10008896_pt1 | contig 15480 bp, 12 predicted proteins | sample S1TSphgellanicum_3_FD_87313 | JGI IMG/M metagenome (GOLD analysis project Ga0116229, IMG submission 87313) | Host-associated microbial communities from peat moss isolated from Minnesota, USA - S1T2_Fc - Sphagnum magellanicum MG | ecosystem: Host-associated > Plants > Peat moss > Unclassified... | reverse complement strand
GTGTCCAAGTCTAGGAAGCCATCACCTATGTGTCTAGTTTTATGCGTGTCTAGGTCTAGGAAGCCATGGCATGTGTGTCTAGTTTTGTGTGTGTTTAGGTCTAGGAAACCATCACTTCTATTTTGTGCACCTCACCAATAAAACGACATCTTCCATTGCCTATGTTCTCTGCACCTCTTTTCTATTTGATTATCTAGGAAGATAACGTCAATGTCACCATCACAAACCTACGCTCTTTGCGTTTCTACTATGTGCGCCTTTCTAAGAAGATGACCTCAATGCTAACATTGCTAACCTATGCTTTATGTGTTTTTGCTATGTGCACCTCTTTAAGAAGATGATGTCAACTTCGCCATCACCAATGTTGCTTAAGTCACCAGAACAATTGATTCTTTCTTACCCTAAGCCAAAGGAATGAACAAAAAAATTCTTGACTTATTATGTTTGCATGTTGCTAAATTTCGACTTATAATTGGTAATGTGAGTTCCTTTTGTGTGCATACCAACTAGCCTTTTTCCCAAGGTTTTTATCAATATTTGGTCCATCATGACCCTAGCCTTGGGCTCGTGATAGAAACAAATGCATGGAAAGGTGTAGGGTCAAAAGTACAACTTGGGAGTCACATTTGTATTAGCAAGAGTGTGAAGGAATGAACTCACACACTTCGAAATGGACTCCCACTTTGGGAATTGAAATCCCTATGGAGTCCTGAATCTTCAAAGAACTATTTCAAAGGTCAAAACTCATTAAATAAAAAAGTTCCCTATATCATTATAATTTTTTTGAAAACTATATGTCTAAAATGGGCTTGCATAACCCATTTGAGTATTTAAAACACAAGTTACGGTCAAAAAAAGGGTCAGGAGTCAAAGTGCCAATTTGATTCCTGCCCACTAAAAGTCGAGAATCGCCTAGAACTAAGTGCGTGTAGGTGGCGTGTCACATATCGTTGGAAAGCTCTTGATGAGGGCTATAATTTTTTTTTAAACTTCACTTCAATTAAAGGCCTACAAAATAAATTATGTCCCTCCAAAGTGGCGAGAGTTTTAAATTCGAAATTTTTTGAGACATTTGGATGTAGCCCCCATGGTTAATCACAAAGAATACTATAAGGGGGAAGGTGGTGGCTTCCCCCAAGTCCAAGTCGTGATGAGTCTTATGAATTTGTGTATGTTTATGTTTCATCCGTGCACCAAAAATGCTCCAACTACATATTAACCAAATTGTTGTTTGGTCTATACAGGACCACGTGAATAAGTGACCCACTTGTCATTCATCATAGTCCCCATCCCGGAGCTCTAGCACGCCTCTCTACCTTTGAAGTGCTACGAGATAAGGAGCGTACTCCAACTCCTTCTTCTTTCGTTGTTTTCATTTTCGTACTAGCATTGAGTCTTTCAAAGAGTGTGTGGGTGCATCATGGTCTACATAGTGTGTTATGAATGAAATGTTGAATCAAATTTTCAACCTAGATCTTGAATTATTTTGATATACGTAGTAAAAAGGTTTGCAAACAAACTCTTGTGGCAATGTTGAATGCATGAGCCAATGTAGGTGCACTTGAAAAAGGTATTGTGCTCATGAATAGATTATTAAAAGCGATTCAGATTTTTTTTGGGGAGTAGCTTGGTTGACAAATGTGCAAAATGTGGGAACATGGAGGATGCATGTAAAGTGTTCAACAAGATGCCCTTTAGAAATGTGATCTCCTAGAATTCCATATTTGTAGGGTTTGCCATGCATTGGAATGGAAACTATCTTTGGTTCTATATTTTATTAGCACATCTGTTTGAAATGATGTTGTTTATCTTTTGTTAACTTGTAGCAATGCAAGTTTGGTGGATAAAAACATGCGCTATTATGGTGCCATGAGTTCAATATACACAATTTATGTAGAGTTATAACATTACACTTTCATGGTTGACCTTCTTGGCTGTGTTGGCCATCTATAAGAATTAAAAAATATGATCAAGTCAATGCCCCAACCAAATGCAACTATGTGAAGGGCCATCATCATTCAATACCATTGATGATGTAAGGTTTGATGTTAAATTAGTGGATAATGGTCAATGGGACAATATTTCCTTTGTGGTGATGGGTATGGACACTAATGAGGACAACAATAATGTTGAAGCAATATTTTGGGCATTAATGACATTTGTATAACTTATTATTGGTTAGTAGTTTTACATTGGGGCTTTTCATTCATTGCATCAAGGTTATATTAGTAGATGCCAACAAATTTGTTTCCTATGAATTAGAACATGTAAACCCTTTAGTACCATGCTCCTTAATGCAATATGCAAATCATCTTCTAGAACCCTAGATGTTTGATGACCAAATTCATATCCTTGAAACCTACTGGATAATGGGTTAGGCCTACCATGCCTAATTTCAAAGATGTACTAGCTCTTAGTATCATTTATTTCCATTTGCATCAATGCGATTACTTCCATTGCATGTGATCAATTTAACAATTCAACAAGTTTGTACTTCACTTTATTTTTACCATACCCCATGTATCTCCCTTATACCCTGACTTATGTGTTTTTTCCCTCTATTCTTTAAATCTCTCCTTTCTAACTGGCCATTCGAACCCACCACAAACCCTTTTTCATTTACTATACTTGAGTTTAAGGTTGCAATTTTGCTAGTACATGCCTAACAAGCTACATTTTTCAACGTTTTGTTGTTTTGCAAGGTTTTGTTCAACATTTTTTTTGTTGTGCAAAGGTGATTCCTAAACCAAACCCCATGTAGCCTAAATGATGAGTTTGATACCCTGTTCTAAAGTAATTGTGACATCTTTCACCAACAACCCTAATAGTCATTAAACTTAATTTATCCTCTTTCTCAGTTTTCCTTTGAGTTGTTCTCTTAACCTGGGTGAGTTATGTACCTTCAACCCTTATGGACCTTTTCTCTTCCTTTTTGTTAGCTTTCTATTCCCATAATCTATCTACAATTTTTTTTGTCCATAGCCTTTTGTTTTAGAATAACCAAATATTGGTTTGATGTTACCACATGTGAATTAAAATAATCCACTAATGGTTTGTTGCCTTGTTTTCTTTTGGTTGGTAATGTAGGTAGTGATAGTAGGTGAACCAATCCAACTTCTTCACTTTGATTTGAACCAATTAGGACTTTTGATTTTGTAGTAACATCTTCCAAGTCCACCACCAACTAATCTTCTTCATGGTTGTTTGTTATTGTGCCAAGACTATTTGGCATTTCGACATAGTAACATGGCACGGGTGAAGGGGGGCAATCAAGAATAATTGGAAGCTTTGGTTGAAAGGTCCCTACAATGTTCAACAATTCTATGGTAATTTCAGCTTCATTGTTGTTAAATTCATTTATTGCATTTGAATGGCATGAGAGTTCATGTTCCTCTTCTTATGTTGTAGTGAATACAGCACTTGTACTAAATTTTCCAACCATGGCTACGTGATTTAATGGCAAAATTTTAAAAACCCTAAACCTTGATTTTATGTTTTCATTTTTCAAGGATTGTTGCAAGGTCTTGTCCACCCATGTTGTTAGTGTAGTTTTGTTTGGTTCAAAATAATTATTTTTCGCCATGGTAGAATTTCTTTATTTTTTAAAAGTTGATTTGAATGGTTTGAAACAGGTGACATCCAATGGTTGCAACACATGTGAAATATGAACAAGTAAGATGACCATGTTTAGCCCAACTTATGTTGTTTGTTCTAGTGTTTGTATTGTAACATGCAAATGATGCTCGCCCATAATCAAAAGATGTTGATTTATTTGAAAAACCCCCCCTAGAATAGATTTGCAAGAAAAAACCAGCCATTGTTTGAAAATGTAAGTTGTCATACAAGCCTTTTTTTGCATTGCCATGCATGTTCTTGGTTTACAATTTCAAATGTAGTCTTATCGCATCCTTGAACCTTTAAAAATGTAAAATGTAAACAATGTTGGCCCTACAACATTAACAACACAATTCATAATCAACCATTTTTGAAATTTAGGGATGGTCCTATAACATTTTGTGAACTTTGTTTGGCTAAAACCCTGGCACTAGATTGACACCCTACCTGAATTCCCATCTCATTTAAATTCCAAATGTGATTTAATGCATATTTGTGTTGTGTGTACAAGTTTTCCAAGTTGCAATAGAATGTATGGCATGTTTCCCTAGTAAGTCCTTTTGCCCTAGAAACCTCCAATCCTTTTGCAAATCCAATATTGATTTTTGGATGATGATTTTTAAATTAGTACCACCATCTTATTCCTAGAACACCATTTCAAAATGGGGTAGGTCTGGTTTGTGTTACTTTAGCAACTTTCAACTTTAGCTATTATAGGGTGATGGATATCCAACAATTTGCATGTTCAAAACCCAAGTGATGATAACTATATCCTTTTGTTTGATTAATACCCCTTGGGGTCTTACTTTCCTACTTCTAGTTCTATCATTGAGATGATCTAAAAGTGAGGTAAATGGAATGTTCCAATACTCAGCTACCTTTCACAAAGAAATATGTGTGCCCTTTCCATTGCATCCATAGCATTTTCTAGATCCATTTGGCCATTTGGACCATTTAATTGCATTATTTATTCTATTAATTTTGGCTGACTTTTATATTTCTACTATGGGAGGATGACATTGATGTTGTGTTAGTGTTTGAACTAATTGTGATTTAAATTTTTTTTGCATTGTTGGGGTGACTAGGGTGATAGGTTGTGGAGGTTGATTTTCTTGCTCTACACAAATGGTACTTGAAATGGCACTTCATCGTTTTCATGGCACATTCAAATGTGTTGCAATGTAATTTGTTAATGGTGCACCCTTAACATGTTGTGATGATCATTGTAGGACCCAATTGTGCATTGGTGCACTCATCTTAACCTTATTCCTCCTAGTCCTATCTCTAAGCATTTGGGGATGTCCATTAAGGTCCTACTAGAGGTATGAATTTGTGTTTATTGTATGAAGACCAAGATCTAGATAATGTTCAAGTGCATAATTTTTTAGCTTTTCATTTGAAACAAAAAGTTCATAAAATTTAGCAAAGTTAACCCAATCTAATGTGATGTCAGTTGTGGATGTGCAAGTAGTCAAAATGTATCTCAAGGTGTGATGTGAGGGAAGAAAAAGAAATCTACGACTGGTGTTATTACTAGAATGTGATGGTTACTTTAGGAATGTTGATTGTTAAAGCCAATGGTAGCAAGTAGTTTGAGTATTTAATATTATATTTTTGTACTAGCTTTGGTATACCACTCAAATCTACCTTTTTCTACACTAATTCTATTCTTTCAAACTTTTCTATCTCCTCTTTGATTATAAATGCAATAGGAACTTTTTCTACTTTCTCCCTAATCTCAAATGTAATAAGGACTTCTTTCTTCACATCCTTTGCATTAAGGTGGACTTCTACCACCTTCTTGCTCTTAGTTGTAATTAAATTGTTGTCTAGTCCTTTATTGATCCTAGAATATAATCTTTTTAAAAAATGTTGAAACTCTTGGATTGAACTTTCACTTTGATGTGACATGCTTAGTCTAAAATTACAAGGTTTTACAAAATAGGATTATAATACAAAGCTATGTGATATCTGCCCTTACCTTGTTGCTTCATGACTTTTGGTGGGAAAATGCCATATATGAATTTTGGTGGGAAAATCTTTAATGGATTTACTTGGTTCTTGATTCAATGGTATCCAACACTATCCTCATTGTTTTAATGGAGTTATTTTTTATGTGTGATTTATTCCAGCACATGCTAGTTATTTTATTTGTACATCACAAACTTACTAGGCTTCATAAATTTGTACAAATTTCATGTGAAATATGGTTTTCATAGGTTGATACAAATATTGCACAAATTTCGAGCTATGGTTAATACAAATGATATTTTTATGTATTCAATATCTTATATTCAAATGGATGATACATTTTTTTTGAATGACATATGGGAATGTTCATATTTAATACAAAAAAATTGCATCATTTTATCCAAAATTACATCACAATAATGGCATGAATTTAGTTTAAAATGTAAATTGTACATACTTCACATCAAAACATCACAAGAAAAAAAGACATATAATTTATATATAAGTAATATGTATATTTGCATGTGATTTTTACATTCAGAAACCCATAGATTTTGCATAAACATATTGTTTTATGATTTTCACATGAATTTTATTGAAATTTCATGATATTGTAAGTTTGGGATGTATGTTATGTCTTTTGTTTTCTGTTCACCCAAGAAGACATTCCCAAACACTTGGTTTCTTTTTTTGGTGCATGAAGTTTTTAACTAAAATTCATATCATTGTTTATTAATGTTACCTTGGACCTTTATTACTAAACCAAAAATTGCACAAAAGTGAAAAAAAAAGGTATGTGCTACAAAATGCTCCTTGTTTTAAGTTGAGCATCTTAACCTTTATTCCCAAACATTAAATATCCAAAGGTCTTTTTCATTTCATAAATTTTAGAACACAAGATTTTTGACCAAACATCTAGTCATGGGTGTTCATTTGAACAATAATCAACATAAGCAAAAATTAACAATAGTGTTTTAACCCATTAAACAAGTGTTTGCTCGCTAGCTTCCAATTGATGATGGGGCATTCTACCCTATTCTTAAGACCCTTTTTTTTTGGTTTTGGAATGCCCCCACCCTAAGGCTTCACCCTACACATAACATGTTTAAAAGGTTTTAGCTTTTTGTTGAGGAAGTACGATAATTGGCTAATCAAATGCAAATAGTTTCATAGAACCATGATCAAATGCAAAATTAGAAAACTTTTAAATCATGATGAAGCTTGTAATGTCTTCAATACATACTCACAATGTCAAGGAAAGGTATTGGCCCAAGCTGAAATTTTCATGTTGCCGGGGAGAAGGTTTTACAAAGAGGAGGGCACAATTTTTTTCTTTCGGGTTGGGAGGAGGATGGGTTTTTTTGTTTTTAAAAAAAAATTGCCTAATATGTTCTCATCAAGTTCCCAAGGGGTTCTTGCCAAGTTCCTAATAACACCACACTTTTATCCCGTATGCTTTGGCTAAAGTTGAAGTTTCATATATAAATAAATTATAAAGGTGGGCCAAAGGGAAGCTCGTTGTGCTTCTATTTTGGGGAGTGCCCAATGTTTCAACAATTTAACAAATGGGCTAATCAAAATAGCCACATGATGAAAGTCTTGGGATGGATGAAAGTATTGGGATAGATTTGGTTAACTAGCCTAGAAACTCATTGTTGGGATTCACATATTAAATTTTTTGAGATTGAACATGCAAGAAATTTGAGAGGCATGCATTTTAAACTTAGAGTTTTTCATAGAGTACCCTAAACTAGGTTATTGGTCTTTAGTTTTGCCTAGACTGGGGATGAAATCAAAAAAGTTAGGATGAAAATAGTACATAGGAAAAAAAAAAAAGGGGACCAAAAATTTCCTCAAAATAATTTCACCCCTAGTTTTACATTTGCCTTACTTGCACCTTCACTACTACTCATATTCTTTCATTAAACCAAGTAGGTATTATTAGAATAAAATCTTGCAATTTTTGTGAACTGATTCTCAGCTTCATTAACTGGCACCCAGTACCTTACAACTACACTCAAATTGGGGATAAAACAAGATTACAGGGTCAAATTAGGGCTCAAATGCAGGTTGACTTAAAAGAAGAGAATTTAGTTATATAGAAAGAATGTTAAAAAACAATGGACAAAGGCAGCAACTAAAAGACACACTAAAGAATTGCTAATTGAAAATCTTTAAACTAACAAAAAGGGTGTGTCACAATGTGGCCTTTGCCATTTTACATTTGAAAGTAGAATTTTAAGGCAAAAGAAGAATTATGGAAACTCACATATTTCACCATGCAAAAATATAATCTTCAAAAAATATCCTCTAAAAGGAAACCCTAAACTCCTTCAAGATATTATTATAACTCTATAATAACTAATCTCAAGTTTCCACACAAGCCAAAAATATATCATCTTTCAAAAAATCATCATATAAAAATAGACCCTAAACCCTAAACCTAGGGGCCTAAATCCTTTCATTCAAGCTATTTGATACTCTATAATATGAATCTGAACACAATCTCCTTGGCCTTGGTAGGCAAGGCCAACAACAAATGCTTCAAGAAAGTACTACTTTGGTTGGACCTTTGGATCCTCATCTAAAGTGGACATAATGTTTACATGAATGGGTTGTAAGATCCTTCAAGTTTTGTTTTTTTCTCGTCCTTGTACAATGGAGTGTGTGGGTTCCGTTAAAAGTTCTTGCAAAAGATTAAAAAAAAGTTCCTCCATAGAGTGAGTGAGGGAACTACTTTACCCTACTTTAACCCTAGGGTTAGCTTTGTCATTAAATAATCTTTTAAAATAGTGAAACAAATTTTCATGAAAATATGAAGTCAAGGTGTTGAAAACTACCTTAAGCTAAGGTCAAATTTTTCATTAAATCATCCTCAAAATAGTGAAATGAAATTTTGTGAAAATATGAAGTTGACATGTTGAAAATCATCATAATTATCATAGGCTACATTTTGAATAATTTCAATTCTCATATCACAATATTATAGTAGCTAATGGAAAAAGATATAATTTCAAATTTTAAAAAAATCATTTTTTGAAAAAAAATAATGTGGAAACTGACCTTAGGCTATGGTATCATAATTATTGCAAGTTACAATCTCAATAATTTCACACCTCATATGACAATATCATAGAAGATTGCTAGGCTAGTCATAGCCCCACACCCCACACCCCCCTCCCCCAAAAACCCTTTAAAAAAAATTTGGCAATTTTTTTAATTTAATTTTTCCCAAAAACATGGAATTTGTGACAAAATATTCCTTTGAAGTTTTCGAGGTAGAAATTTTGCCTCTTAAGTTGTTAGCATATATGGGTCAATGGCCACCTTGAGTGCAATTCAAAACCAAGCCTATAATTTTTTATTTATCTTTGTATCAATAATGTTGTTTCAGTCATCATAATATTACACTTCTTGTTGTCCTTTTAAGAGGCTTTAGGTCAACATAGCCATGCATGTTAATTGTTACCAAGGTGCAATACATGTTTCACAAATGATCTTAGACATGTGAAAATATAGAAAAAAGGCCTTTTCATTATCATAACAATTGGAAGAAATATCTATGAAAAGCCCATGTATAAGACAATGAATCATGTTGTAGATTCTTCATGCATAATCACTCTTTGTGTGCCCTAGTGATTATGTTTTTAGCAAATTCTCACCAAATTTCAATTTAGAAAATTTGATTTTTGACACATACAAAGAAGATTTCTTGTGGAAAAAAAAAATTGACCCAAATTTGCTAGATTTTGAGAGGATTTGTTTTTCCCCAAATTATTGGATTTTTATAATATGTTTTAGTAGGTACCCAAGAAGATAGAAGGATTTTTTTTTTTTTTCACTTTCATATTTGGCTTATAACCAAATTTGGCTAAATTTTCTTCTTATTATTCAACATTTTGGTTACAACACAAAATTGAGAAAATCTAAAAAGAAAAAAGAAAACCCCATTAATTTCCACCCTATTGAGAGTATTTAGCTTGAATGTGTGTTGAGGAAATTGAAATGTCAAGTCCAAACTATGGACTTGAATTTTTGTTGTCTTGATTGTGTGATATAAAAACCTTGAGCAAAATGGGCTCATGAATGCAAATGGGGTTTTTTTTTTTGGATCAACTAGGATTCCAATTCTTCAACACATAAATGATAAACATGTAGATCATGAGTATAATCTCCCATTTTCCAACGGTTTTGAAGTAATTATCAATCAACCCACCTAGCCAAACACAAAGGTTGGTCATTTAGATTCATATGAAATTTTTAGTTTTCTAAGTTTGAAACAAATTTAGACCCATCTATTTTTTTGAGCAAGCCCAATAGGTCAAAACAAATTCATTCAAAAATAATGAAACACATAATTTCAGCACAATTTTTTTAATGGGATTGACATGTGAAAAATTGCATACATAATAATCTCTTTAAAGAAATTTGGAATTTTATTTTATTTTATAATAAAATTATTGCATATTTGCACATTTAGATATCAAGACAAGAGCTCACCTTGAATAGCCCTATATCCGGGAAACCTTCTCACCATGAAGTCATGGAATTTACTACATGGTATAAATCGTGGTTGAGGGCTGCTAGTGCTATTTGTACTATAAGACAAAGTTGAGCATGGACTTGAGCTTTGGTGTGTCCGACTCAAGCTTTTACCATGACCACCACAACGACTCTTTTGTCTTTGTCTCTTTCGGCGTCTAGTAGAGGTCATGGTGCATGAGCCTTTGAGTACTTTTACACCCCACCTTGATGTTTTTCTATTCACCTTCAAACAATAGTGTTTTTTGCCTTGTGAAGAAAACTAAAGCTTGGTTTGGTTTGCACATAGTGAGCATGGCCTCCTCAACTACAAATTTGAATTAGTTTTTGCTATGTGATAGAGGAGCAAAGAGTGAGTGAGAGAGAGTGAGGAGATGGAGAATATACATGCAATTTGCATGCATGTTTTTTCTAAACCCTCGAGTCTTTCAAGGAATAGTTTTTTGGGTGAATGAATGGGAGAAACCTTTGAAAGGTGAAAGGGCATTTGCCCTTTTAGGGTTAGATGCAACACCCTTTCACATAGGACCATGTCTTGAAGTTGTCTTTTCCATTCTAAGTAACATTGGCTTCTCCAATTGATGTTCAATCCACAATGATGTCTCTAATACTGAACAAATTCTTATAAGGAACAATCCAAACTCTATACAAACATTAGAGCAATTTTTGTGGGATGTATGTTATTGCAAATTGGTGTTTAATCCCTTTTTTTTTGCAATGTTATATGGATGCCTTTAAAGTAAACTTTCCTCCAATGTCACTACAAAGAATTATTTAATTATTTTGAAATGTTCTCCACCAAAGGGTTGAACTCCTTGAACTTTGATAAAGCTTCAATCTTATTCTTGATAAAGTAGGTCCAAATAAACTCTATCTTGTCATTTGTAAAAATCTTGAACCTTGAACAATAGTTGTGGTAACTAAGGAAATGTTTTATGTTATAGATGGCACAAATAAAACTTCCTTTTTAAGAGACTTTTAATTATACATTCTTCCACACTCTTGTGAAGAATGATACTCCCCTCTTGTTGCCTACTACTTCTTGAGTGGAATTGTCACCCACACAAATGATCCTTTTGGGTATCTTTAATAATTGATGAAGAGTTTTTTTTTTCAAAAAATGTATGTTGAAAAGTCCCAAAATCAATGTATGGTGTTTCATTAGTTTAGACATTTCAAGTTGCAACTTCTTGCTTAAAACATGAGTTATTTATTTATTTTGATAATTTTTTTTTCTTGGCAACTTTTTTCTTGTAGTCTCTTTTGTAATGTCCAAAACTTTTTGTAGTAATTGTAATAAAATATTAACAATTTACACAATGTGACCATCACTTTCACATTGTTGCCTTTTCCAATGTTTGCTTCAATGGTTTGAAATGTTGACTCATGGATTTCACCATGTTGATATGTTGCAACATCATGTTTCTCAAATTCATATGCAAAGTGACAAATTGACACCTCAATAATAACTTGTTTGCTAAACCTTTGGTTAATCATAAAAATTCAATAAGTAATCTCAAATCTATTTCAATAATATGGAAGAAAATATGACATAGAAAACTAATGAATTTTACAAACAAACATGACTTTCTTCTCTCGTTTTAATCTTTTTTATCAATTCAACACAACTCCATATTCAAACACAACATTTTAAAGCTCCTTTTCTTCCAAAAACATTTGTATTTCAAACTTCCACAAACAGGTATCATTACCATCGAATTGAAAAATAATTAAGCTAATTGCTTTTAGGCCCATAACATGTTGAGAGGAAAATTCCTTTAAAAAAATTAAAAAAAAAACTTATTTCTAGAAACAAACGATTCATTATAAACAAGACTTTCACATATTCATATACGTTTGTCAATAATAACATTAAAAATTGAACAACACGCATAATTGATGCTACCTATCAAACAATTGAACGAGATTACATGTAATTCACATTCCTTAGCATGTTACCTACCATGCAATTAATGTTACTTAATATGCAATTGTTTGAGCTCATGAGGATCAAATTATGCAATTGAATCAAATAAGATGAATGAGCTCCAAATAGTCATTCTCTTTTTAAACATGAGAAATCATTTGAAGAAGTCTCAAATATTTTGGGTATTAAATTTTATTTCAAAAAATAATTAGGCCAATATTGGATTATACATGTACATGATTACATACATGATTTTTGAAAAAAAAAATGTCTAATTGAAAAACTTCCATATTGGGCTAATGTACGTAGTGGGTATTTGAATACATTTAGAAATTAAAAAAATAAGGCTCCCATGTGATGCTTTATCCAACAAAATGGTGAAAAGCTTGCCCATTCTCTAATACATTTAAAAAAAATTCAAAAATTTAAAAAAGAAAATAATAATAACACTAAAAAATTCCAAATTGGGGGTTAATACATGTATTTGATTACAGACAGAATTTTGGACATAGATGAACGGAAAAACTGACAATGGTGACAGAAAACATCCAAAACTCTGAAAAACCCTAAAACTCTTGGAAGAGAGAGAGAGTGTTTGTTTGCGCACTTTGCGCTTTGTTGTTTGTGCGCGTTTTGCGTGGTCTCGGTCGTCGTCGTCGTCGTTGTTGCTGCCATTGCTAAAGGAGAGGTGGCGGAGGTCGATCTATCGATCAATCGATGGCAATGGCGTCACGGAGGTTGTCAGTTTTGTGTACTTTTTTCCTCCTTTTTCTGGCGGTTTTTGTATTATGTCTTTCTTCTTCTTGCACCCTGGTGGACGCGAAGAAGAAAGAGGCCAAGAGCGCGGTGACCGCCAGGAAGGAGGATGTGAAGTATATCAAGTGTGGTGTTTGTGAGGAGATTGTGAAGCAGCTTTCTCGTCAAGTGAAGAAGAAGCGGGACAAAATTGCTCCAAAAAAGGTTTGGCTCTCATGTATGTGTTCTCTTGTCTCTTTTTGCTCTTTTCTTCTCCAGTGCTCTGCTGCCATAAAACAGAGAGAAAGAAAGAGAGATCCGCAAGGTCGGTCATTCACTACTACTTTCAAAAAAGAAGAGGGAGGAGATTACGTCAGTTCTTGGATTTGTGCAAGAACCCTAATCTATCTTCTCTTGCAGCAAGGTAGGGTTTGTGGAACTCCGTTAGACATGGTTCACTTAAATGAGCTCATTCCATCTGCAAGTTAGTTCTTAGGAATGTGCTAAAATGTGGACAATGATGGCCAGATGTGATTTCTTCAAAGAGTGCAGAAGGAGAAGATAGTCATTTTGGATCAAATTTAGGGTTAGATGGAGAGTATGCACTGCTGTCATAGTTGCATACTGCATTCTGATTTGTGAAATGCATTGGTTCTTTTGTGAGTGGGTTTTGATTGATTTTTAGTTTTATTAGTTTGTAGTGGACTGTAATACCAACAGGCAGAGAGAGTCTGATGATTGGAATGTATGCACTTGCAGCTCACAGAATTCCAAATCATTGAAACAGCAGAGAATATTTGCAATATGAAGCGAGAAGAAGGTGACTGGATCTTATGGCTTGACATTGTTGAGCAAGGTGACAAGCTTAAGGTTGGATTCCAACTGTACATATTTGTACTAGGGTAGCTGTGGTTTTGGCTTCTGCTATGTGTCAGCACAAATGCTAACTTTTTTAGCATCCTCTTTTCCTACCTTACCACAATGGTTCTCCATGAACAATGTGGATTGATCCATTGGATAGACTTCCAGCCTAACAATTTTTTTTGGTTCTGCATGGTTGCTTTCGTGACTTTCATTTTGTGGCTTTTTGGGGGGGAAGATTGTAGAGCAGCAGGCTGAGGGGGAATGCAACACGGAGTGCAGAACAATAGAACGGGCTTGTCAAGAGGTATGTCCCAATGTAGCTTTGGCAGATAATCACATTTCCATTTTTAAGAGCTGTTTTGTTGCAGCAAAGTGACAAGTATATTTTGTGTGCACTTTGCTTTCAGCTATGGCACAGGGTGCAACAGAACAGAGCTGTGGCAACTCAGGTAGTAGGTGATATGGAAGTATTTTGTTGTGGGGCAGGTTATGGGTGATTATGACACAGATGTTGCAGAATTCCTATACAAGCCTGGGGCACAGCGTGCAGGCCTTTCCAAGCTCTTGTGCAAGGATCTGAGCAAGGCTTGTGTTGGCAAAGTTCCCCCTGTCCCCAAGGTAATACTGTCAACATGCGAATTGCCATACCTTAGTGCTTTGCTTTCTGTACAGTGCATTTTCATTAGTCAGTGTGCTTCACATTTGTCCAAATTCATGCTTTTATCTTCAACTTGTGCCCATGCTTGGCTTGTTAGATGCAATAAAGTTTCTGTATCTGGACTTCACTACGATTTTGGTTTCTGTTCTGCTTGTGCAGGACAGGGAGCCTGGAGAAGCTTTTACACCAAAACCAACCAAAGATGCTGAGATGGAGCGGCTAATGCGCTCTATGAGTGTATGTTCTGGAATTCTTTGTGTTGTGCTAGCAAAAGATGTTTTACCTAGAATGAGATACATTGGCAACATGAGACCCTTCCTCCACAAGGGATGGCTGATGAGTCTGTTTGCATGCAGGACATGCCAGGAGCAGGTGGCATGAAAATGTACTCACGGGAAGATCTTACAAACAATCCTGACCTAGTTGGAGGAGGGCCAGAGGGTTCTGATGATGACGACGACGATGACGATGATGACAGTGATGATGATGTGAATTTTCAGAACCTGGTATGTGAATCCTTTTTCAGCTGATGAATTTGAGTCAGAGGATTTGGCAGCCTTTCAAACTCCTGTAGTTGAGACACTTTGTAGCTTCTCTTTCTGAAGCTGTGATAATGTGGTGCATCTGATAGATTGATATGAAGCCTGGTTTGCAGGTATGAGAATCAAAATCGAATGCAGATTAAGCTTCTCTTTTTGAAGGTGTGATAAGCTAGTGCATCTAACAGACTGATATGAAACCTGTTTTGCAGTTAAGAGAATCAAAATCAACCACAGCTGTTGGAAAGAGCCCACAGGACAGTAAGGTACAGAAAGTATTAGATGTAGTGAGTCAGATAGGAATTGAGACAGGTAGACTGTTGCAGAGTGCAAAGCAGCAGGTGGATAGGACAGCTGCTCAACTCAGTGACTGGTGGTATGGGAAGAAGCCATCTTCCAAATCCTCCACAGCTTCTAAATCCAAAACAAAGTCAAGATCAGGCTCAAGTTCATATGAACTGTGAGAGGTGGCAACTCTCCCTAGGTCATTCATTGGTAAGCTGACGTTATAGTCACTTGCAAAATGATGGTTTGAGTTATTGGATATGTCACAAGAAAGTTGGCCAACTTAGGCAATGGGCTTGGAGCAATTTTTGTATTTGAGGATCAACCAGCTTCCTATGTGGTGG
>Ga0116229_10008894_pt1 | contig 15481 bp, 12 predicted proteins | sample S1TSphgellanicum_3_FD_87313 | JGI IMG/M metagenome (GOLD analysis project Ga0116229, IMG submission 87313) | Host-associated microbial communities from peat moss isolated from Minnesota, USA - S1T2_Fc - Sphagnum magellanicum MG | ecosystem: Host-associated > Plants > Peat moss > Unclassified... | reverse complement strand
GAGAGAGAGAGAGAGAGAGAGAGAGAAGAAGAAGAAGAAGAAGAAGAAAGAGACCTGCTCTTGAAACTCCGCATAGCACGGCTCTTCGAGCTCCACCGTGAACTTGCCGTCTGCTGACAAGCTGTAGTTGATGACGGAGTCTGGAAGCAGGCCGATAGGCAAACCATAGTCCGTAAGATCATCGTACACGGACTTGATATCCTTCACAGCAGCAGCTGCTCCGCAGAGCAGCAGTAGCAGCAGCGTCCAAGCGAGGACAGAAGCGGCAAGGGCCATGGCCACAACTAGCCCCGACGCGCTCTCTCAAAGAGCTCTCTCCCACTCTCTCTCGCTCTCGCTCTCGATCGCACAATTGGCAAACAAGTGCTTTTGGGGTTTGATATCGCCAGAATTCGACGAAAACCACTGTTTCTCGGTAGAAAGAGTCCAGTGTTGGGCGGTTATCAGAAGCAGTAAAGAACCTGAGGTTATAATTCCGCCCGGGGTGTGTGTGTGCATAGCCTCGGTTCTAAAAAAATTCTGAGAACCGGTTCTTGCCTGCAAGCACGGTTCTCAATGTTTTATTTATAGAAACTCGGATGACCTCCGGTTCCTGCGATAACTGCTGGCTCTTTGCGGCTTTTGAAATAACCGGAACTGACGGTTCTTTGATTCTGATGATTTTTTTTGAAAAATAAAATTTCCCCCCAATAAACTGGAACCTGCGGTTAATACCAAAATCAAATCCCTGCCCACCAACACGGAAATAGGTAGTCCGATTTTTGTTTGCCAAAAATATAGAAGAATGCTTAATATTTAAACACTTTTATATGTAGTTTATAGCCAAATCTGGCTATACCTTCTGATTGCCACTTTGATGATATCACAAAATTCAAAGGAATAAAAAAACTACTTTCCATAGCTTCCAGAAGGTAGCCACAAAAATTAAAGGATGCTTCATTTCGGAAAAAAATCATCTTTTATTTATAGCCAAATTTGGCATTTCTTCTTATGGATGATTGCCACTTTGACATCAACAAACAAAAAGAATGGAGGCCAAAAAAATTGCTTCCCATAGGTTGTAGGAGTTACCCAAAAATCTAGAAGGGACACTTAATTTTTTTTAAATTCAAATCTCAATTATAGCCAAATTTGGCTATATCTTCTTATGGATGACTGTCAAATGACTACATGACAAAATTGAAAAAAAATTCAAATTTCAAATTTGGAAAAAAAAAACTGCTTCCCAGGCCTAAACCCTAAACCTTTGGCAAGAATAAACCCTAAATCAAGGTGGGTTTCTGATATAATTTCTGATATATAATCATTGTTCTCAAATTTTTGAAAAATCAAATAACCCCACCTTCAACATCTGTGGTTCTTTACCTTGATGTCCATCGCCACCACTTGTGATGGCGAAATCTCCATCAGAGCACACAATCTCCCTCCATCATTAGGAGATTGGTTTGTTTCCTTGTCGTAGAAGCCATCTTTCACCATGGCTTTCCAATAGTTGTTACTTGTTCATAAGCTTTTTTGGTTTGTAAGGGGTTGATGTTGCAAACATTTTATTGGATCTGTGTAGGGTCCATCGCAAGAAGCTCACTTGCAACCATCATTGTGTTGCCACACCTTGTAACAACTTTCAAAACGGTGGCAACAACCTATTTCGAAAGAACTGATTCCACACAACATTGAATGTTGAAGGACTAGTTAGTTGTCTTGATTGTTTAAAAAATCTCAATGGAGATGTTGATTCTTAAGTTCTAACATTGCTAGTTGTACGTGTTGTAAGTTTTGATGACCAACTTTGAGGTCTACATTGAAACAACATGACAAAAGTGCGAGTATTGTTGGATTGTGTTTTGGTTTTAGTTTTGTGACTTTTAGGAGATTGTTTTGAGGAATGTTTTTCTTTAGTTCTTTTTATTTTAATTGTGGATTTCATCTTCGTTAATAAGTCCCTCACATGCCATGGCTTCAATCTTCAACTATGGTTCTTAAATGCAAACACGCCTGTAAAGATCAATCTTTATGATTTATCTTTGGAGTGTTACCAAATCTACTGAGCCTTCTCCATTGCGCCTTGCTATGTTTGATGTTCCTTGAAAATATCTCGATACATTTCCATTAGCACTTGGCATATTTTTCTTTTCGTTATGTCTCTAATTTCAAATCCTAAAAGGTTGGTTTGGAATTTCTTTAAACCTTCTTTGCAATGGCTTTCTACCCTTGATTGGATGTGCAATTTCTTCTCCCCCATCTATCCACCATTTTCCTTGACCTTTTTGTGAGGTTTTGCATGTCTATCTATGTTATCTCAGATGTTTCATTTTTATTTTCCACTCTTTGTTTTTTTATCTTTGTTTTACCAAATCTAATTGCAAAATTGATGGAATATTGACCAATTATGTTTGTGATGGCCATGCAATGAAGGCCTAATTGAAAAATCAGCAAAGAAAAACATTTTTGTCAAAGAAAGGAGCTACACTACACACATCATGTTTAGAAATTTATGGGCTTCTTGTCGTTTACCACAATTAAACGACCTTAATGAGAGTGGAAACTTTAGGATAAAAGCAATGATACACATTTGGTCTCGATTTCTTTTTTTGTAAAAGAACTTTGCTTTCCTATTGTTGCTTACACATACTTACTTAAGGTTGAATTATTCAGATATTTGTTAATTACATTTTCAACGACGTGACATCTAAATTATGATGATGCAATTGTCATGGGGGAGAGACTTGATAGATAAAAACAATGATTGAAAAGAAATTTTGAGGTTTCCAATTTTGAAAGTGAGAATTGCAACTTTCTAACCCACATAAGTTGCTTCCTTGAAGCAATTTGTGATTGATTAGTTATTTTCTCCTTATTTTGATTATGTGCAAGCTTCATTTTGACATATTTTGCTTGTGTTCTTCTTACTTGGAGGAAGAAATCTTGGTGAAGCTTTGTTTTTCCTTGTAGCCCAAGTGAATAAATCTTTGTGAAAAGTTTTTTTTTTTTTTTTTTTGTGCAATTGTTTATTCTCATTTTTTGTCTATTGAGTTTGCCTTGGGAAACTCTCTCTCGTTACAAATTTGGTGATGTCCAGCTTGGTCCCATGATTGAGAAACTTTTGGGGTTGGGGGTAGTTTAACTACATCACCTAGGCTCACCATGTTATGGTACATCACAGGTTTGAAACTACAATCTTAGTAAAGGTTGTCAATTAATTAACTTGGATTGATTATACATTCATGCAAATTCCATGCAAGAAATGGGAATTGTGTTTTTTGTCTTGGTTATATTAGACTTGGTTCTTGAAAGGAACTAAATTTGCTTGAATTGTTGTAACTATACGGTTCAACTTAAAGATAAAATTTATATTAGGTGTTCTTTTGTGTATTGCAGACAATTCCAATGGTAATTGATGTGGGCACCAATACATAGTCGCTTTTCAACAATCCTTTCTACATTGGATTGCATTAGAAACATGCAACTAGCAAGGTGTTTTATCTTTGTTATTTTCAAGCTTCTTCTACACCCTTCTGGATTCATTGGTTGTTAGACACTCTGACTTATTACACATTGATTTGGTAAGCTCCTCGTGATTATTTTTCCTCTAGAATACGATGAACTATTTCATGAGTTTATGTTATTTGTGAGGTAAGCATATGGAGAAGAAGTGATTGTCCAAGTGAGTGCTGACACAATCTCCTCTCATTGAAATCCATGTTTATGATTGTGTGTACTTAAGGGCCTCAATGTTTTCATTTAATCAATGTATTGTGTTGAGTGTTGTGATTAATTAGTCCCTTTGTGATATTGATGCCAACTTTTGTTCATTGATTTTTATTCTAAATTTGGTGGTGACTAACTAATTATTTATTGAAATGAGTACAATGTGTTTGGAATATATGCATCCTTCCATGTAGATTGATATATAGAACATTGTTAAACAATAATATTCTACTACGTTTTCATGTGGACCATAGCTATGTGTAGCTAGTTTACTTTAGTTGGTCGGTTAAAAGAATGACAGTTGACAGGTATTTGGGTTGTTGGCTATTGGACTCAACATGATTTAATCTTAGTGGTCATTTAAGCAATTTGAAGATTTTGCAACCCACAATGCATTTTAGTTGTTAGAAAAATACAATACTACACATCTTGTGTTCAATAATGACATTTAGATGCATTCATTTATTCATCTTCTCCTATATAACAATTACATGAGCTAGACTTGTTGATGTTAGTTGTGAACCATTATATTCTTCATAGCAATGTTTTGCAAAATGGTGACTAAGGGAGAATTGAACTCGAGATTTGGAATTTGAAACAAATAGAATGTAGTAATGTCCCCCGCCCCCTAACCTCATGGTTGTGACAAAAGTCTATGGATAGTTTCTCTTGTGGCAGCTACACCAAAGTTCCTTTCTAACATTTCTATGTGGTTGATTATTGCAAGGAATTACAACAATGACACTTGTTGGACTTATTAAAACATTGCCACTAACAAAAGTTGCTTTTACAAATCACAAGTTCTTGTTCTTTAGGATTTGATGTTTTATATTTCAAGGGTTACAAACTCTTATCCATTTGCAAGTACATTTGGTTTTGAAGGTTATTTTATGTCAATGTCCTCATGTTCAATTTCCTTCTTCATTTTTTCTTGTAGAAGAAGTGTTGCTTACCATGGTCAAGAAAATAATGAACTAGAATGTTCTACTAAATCTTGCATCTACAACAATAATCTTTGCTAGTTTTGATCTTTGAATGTTTTGCAATGATGTGAATATTTTTGCTTTAGTTATCATTTTTTAAATTGCAACCTAGGTGCCCATGCATATTATTGTAAGGTTGTTTGAAATGAATGAAACAAGGTCAAGTAGTCCATGGTTATACAACTCCAATTTTTATTAAAAAGGTCTAGTTTGTTGCACAAGGTGATTGCATTTGTAACGGATGAAGGCTCTAATCTAATAGCTATGGTAACAACTTTGTATTCCATCATTGATTATGAACTTTTGAAAATTTGTAAGGCTTAAGAAGATACATATTTTGAGCATGTGATGTTTAAGGCTTGTTAGCATGGTACAAATGACGACAAAGTTTTTATTAGGTTGAGAAATGTGAATGTCAAAGAAGTTCAAGTTGGTTTATATTCAACCATTACTTGGACCAAAAAGTTTGGGAAAAAGAGATAAAAGTGCAAACATGCTTGTTTTGGAAGTAAAATGAGACATTGAAAATTGAGAAATTTCATGAATACCATATTCACCAACAATTTGCCATTATATTGAAAAAAATCTTGAATTTTAAAATGCCATAATTCTTTGTTATGGAAGGCAAAAATCTACGGCTTTACAACAAAAAGTACTTTAAGCCCAAGTGTGGCTATTGCAAAGACAATCACTTTTTGCTTGAATCTTGTTATATTGGTGTGCGTGATGAATTGGTTTAAGGACCATTGGTTGTTAAATGCCTCGACAACAACTATTGTACTTACTATGAACATGGAAGTTGAACCATTGTAGCTTTTTGGTGGGCCTAAAATCTCTAACCCACTTAAAGTTGAGATTCTCATGACTTTTACATAGAAATATGTGGTTGGAGGTTATAAATGTGATCAACCCTTTTTTTGGAGTTTGTAGGGTCTTTTGATGCCCGTCAAGTTCATAACATTGGGGACATCATCTTGGATCCACACTTCAAATCTTTGTGTTGTGGACAACTTGATGAGACATGAGAATGCAATTTGGTTGGCATTTGGGTATGATGTAAAAGTTGTCATTCCTCTTATAATATTGGTGGCCTTTGATTCATTGAACCCTACTACCAATGCATCTTCTATGACAACAATTTATGTTGCATGACCGAATCTTGAAACATATGTGTTTGGTGTGGGGCTTTCAAATTGAGGAATCTTAATGAGCATTAATTATTAGAAAACTATCTCCATTGAAAAGGTTCCTTATTCCCCCATCTATAAATGCATATCCGATAACATGGTGGCACATCCATGAGGGCCAATTTTTTGGACATGAGTTTCTTTGCAAAAGATATTCTTGAAATCTTGGGTTCACAAATAGAAACTAAATGAGTGTTTAGTCTTGTTAGGGTGTTGACAACTTTAAAACATTGTCACTTGGAGGTGAAGAATATTTGATCAAATTATCATTGTGATGAAAAATTGGTTTTATGAATTGTACTTCAATTGCAAGCTAAAGTTAAACTTGAAGCAAAACTTAAAAGCAAAAAAATGTTTGACAAAAAAAACTATAACTCGATTGAAGAACATAACTATGGTAAGTTTCTTTTAAACAACCATAATTGAAAATTTGACAACATTAGCTTTGTGCATATCTATTGTGTTTTGAAAATTGAAATCCAAACTATTCAAACCTGGCAAAAAGGAATTATAAAAAATATGAATGTGCAACTAGGCAGTGCAGTAAATCAATTTAAAAAATAAAATCATATCCTTCCTTGTTAGAAAAAAGAAGAAGTTTTATTGGTGGTGTCCAGGTCTAAAAGTCAATAACCAAACAACACTGGTTAAAACCTGACATTTTTTTGGGTTACAAACAACCATGGTATATATCCCATCCTAGACAAAATCAAGGTCTTGAGTCCAATTTAACATTTCCTGGGTTAAAAGATCTCACTAGAGAAGATGAAGGTACTAGTGTATGTTCTGGTTCTACCTGGCTGCTTGTAGCTAATAAGTGAACATAAGCATATTGGTGCTCACCACTTTCTGAATTTTTCTTTTCCAAACATGTTCCCAAAAAAAATACCACACTTAATTTTTAACCCATATCCTTTGCCCAAAGTTCTACTCTTGCAAGGCACTTTATTCTTGGTTCCAGTAAGAGTTTCTAGCAGTTACTCCAAACAAGAGCTGGGATTGTAAAATACAGAGCATGAATTACATTGCAAATAATTTAGACCTAAGAATTCAAGGAGTCAATCAGCGGTTGGAAACCCAGTACCTATATACCCACCTGGGGCTTCCCACCATCTGAATCCTTTTCTGTCCCCAATAAGTTCCCAATAAAAAACAACACCACACTTTTATCCCATATCTTTTGCCCAAAGTTCTACCCCTTGTAAATGCACTCACTTTATTCTTGGTTCCATTAAGCATTTTCACAACTACTCCAAATATGATTAGTTGAAGCAAGAGTCATCATTGCAGAAATCCCCTAAGGACCAGGCAATCCTTAAGGACCAGAAGAAAGAAGGTTGCTGAAACCCTGAAGGACAAGAAAGAAGGTGGCAGAAATCCCCTAAGGACCAGCAAGAAATAATGTTGCTGAAATCCTCAAGGACCCTGCAATCCTTAAGGACCAGCAAGGAAGGAGGTGGCAGAAATGCCCTGAGGACCAGCAAGAAACAAGGTTGTTCATGAAATCCTCAAGGACCCAGCAATCCTTAAGGACCAGCAAGAAAGAAGGTGGCAGAAATCCCCTAGGAACGGCAAGAAACAAGGTTGCTCATGAAATCCTCAAGGATTCAGTGATGGTTTTTCTTTTGGGGATCACTTGTTGCCAGCATTCAGCATTCGGCAGTTAATACGAATTTCACCATTGTTGCCAGACTTGAGATCTAAAGAAGCCAAGTGCACAAGGGCGTCACCAAATTGCTGCTCCCAAAGAGGCTCGTCATTGGAGTTGAGGTTGGAAGTGAACTGGGTTTGGAAGTCCTGGAAGATGGCAGTGTCAGATGCCAACACCGCTCTGTTGCTCACACCGTTCCTGTAGTAGTTGTTGTCCATGACAAAGGGAGTGATGGGGTCCAGGTTCACACTACTGCTGGGATCTGGGTTGTTTGCAGGACACAGAGCTTGCAGCTGTGCAGCATAGGTTGGGTCCAGTGTTGGATCCACACCATTTGCAGATCCTGGGAAGTTGTACAACCTGCCTACCACTTGGTTGCAGTGAGCTTGCCCAATAGTATGTGCACCTGCCCATCAATGGATAGATCATATTCCAGTACCCACCACCACAATTAGGTCAGGTTAGGTGAGGTTCTTAAGCAGGAGAATGGCAGCAGGTCATATTGGAGTATTCTGTTGTTTTTGGGCTTGGGAACTTGGGTGGCTACTGCCCTCATTCCCATGCCCTCAAACAACAGAATGCAGCCCTCTGGATATTCCCAGACTGATCTTTGACTCATGGCCATGCATATTTACTGACAATTTGTTTTCCTTTGGTGATCTCAAAGATTTCAATGCTGCTAGCTGCTTAGCTGCCATATATGATCTCATTGCAACAACTGATCACGAGTTGCACTCACTACCTGAGAGAGTGATCATCTCATCCTGAGAGAAACCTCGCTGCTCAAACTGTTGAATCAATTGTTGGGCAGTGGACTGTGGAGAAACAATCAAAGCAGTGGCCTCAGCAGCACTCGAAACCAACCCATCCAAGCGTCCAGTCGGCATATCCAGCTCTAGGCCCTCATTGTTCAATCCTGTCTGCAAGCAGACTTTGGCTGCCACTTGATCAGCAGATGTTGTTCTCTAAGCTCATGCATCAGCATTGTAAAACCCAGCATCGTGGAGTATGCAATCTGCAAGCTGTGGCAATTTGCAGGAGAATTCTTTTTTTTTTTTTTCTTTTTTGTTCTATTTTTTTTGGCTTACCAGCACGACGGCGTCCCTAGCGGCAAGCGCAACAATGTCGGCGCAGGAGACGGTTTGTGGACAAACGGCCTCAAGAGCACTCTTGGCTTGATCTATGACGTCGAAGCCTCTCAATGTTGCACTGGGGTTTGCCGTCTTCTCAGGGTTTGGGTTACTCGCACTCGGGTCGAGTAGTATTGAGCCATCGCATCCCTGCAGCAGCATCCATCGAGTCGCCAACATGTTCTTCAAAACCTTTTGCTAGCTAGCTAGCAGCTGCAAGTGTAGAAAGAACATCTGCAATTTTAAACAACTACTATTATCAAAACGTCGTCGTCGCAGCAGCAGCTGCTGCTGCTGCGACTGCATTCCGAAAATGGAACTGAGAAAGATTGAAACCAGCTGCAGCTTCACCTACCTCCACCCAACAATCGTGGAACATGAGTCTTAGAAGACCAGCAGGCATAGTAGGATCTGCCTGCGTAGCTTGCGACACGATACCAGTCACGATGCCCTCAACATCCGCGTTACAAAGCCCATTGTTCTGGTAGTATCCAACCACTATTCCCCCAGGTTGCTGTGCATATGATACTTGAAACCACAATGCAACAGTCGACAAGCGCAGCAGCAGCAGCAGCACGACGCGGTTGCAGAGCACATTAATAGGACCAAAAACTCCAGTACTAATACTACAACAACAACAAAACCAGCTACTGCAGCTTCTTACTGCCCTCTCCATTTGCAAGCTCATGCAGTGTCTGTTCATGATCACACAAGATTCCACAACAAGCTATAAGCTCTCACCTAGCTACAGCTTTCCTCACAACTATTTCACCATTCACTCTTGATGGTCTCGTTCTTCTTCCTTGCTACAAAAGCTGTGCCTACTTTAGTCCTAATATTCCTGAACGTTCAGCTCCCAGAGCTCCACTGCAGCTGCTGCAGGTCCAAGGAGAGAGAAGAGAAGAGCAAGGTTCTTCTTCGTCTTCATCGCAAGGCGGGTGCGAGAAGGGTCCACAAGCTGCGAACACTACTGGACCAGTTCTCATCACCGTTTGGAGGTGGGCAAGGTGGACCGGGCCCTACAATTCTGAACCGGTACCTAATTAACTGGTACCTTTGCTTTCTTGAGTAGTAAAAAAGGGCTCTTACTGGAGGTTTAATTTCTTAACCTGGGAAATTTGGACTCAGAGACCTTGGTTTAGTCTAAAGACAGGGTATTTATAATGTTAAGATCTTGCAGAGTATTTTTATAAAATAAAAATAAAAATGATTATTATTAGTATTTTTAAATTAAAAATTTCAAATCCCAAAAGTTTTTTCCTTTTCTTTAATAGGTTTTTTTTTGGGTGGGGGAGATTTTTGACCAAAAAAATTTGGGAAATTTGCCAATTTTTGATAATATAAAATTGGAAAAAAAAAACCGTGTTCATATTAAGCAACCCAAAACAAGTTGAGGATTTTTATTTTTATTTTTTAATTTTTTTTCGGTTTTTTTTGGTGCCAGTTTAGGTGCTTGTTCACCCAAGACTCTCTTCCCAAGTAAAGAAATAGGAACCTTTTCAACATTTCACTATCTATTAATTAATTAATTAATTAAACTATCTACTAGTGTGGCCTGTGCTTGTTGGCCCAAGTGTTACCACGTCCTCAACTGATTTTTCCTTCCAAAACCTGGTTTTTTGAAATTTGTTTGAATTTTTATTGGCTTTAAAATCACTTTAAAATCAATAAATCTGCCACAATCTGAATCCAAATCTTACCAAATAAATTCCATTAAATCCTGCTCATCAAGATCTTTCCAACGAACACCAAAAGCACATTCCAATCCCTCCGAAATTTTCAGCTATGATTTTAAATTTAATCATTCAATATTCAAGAACTTTTGCTCCACAAGTCCAAACACCATGAAACCAAGCCGATGCACCCCTCCTCCTCCTCCTCCTCCTCGAGAGCTTTCCAAAGACATCAAGAACACGATCTGAAGCATCCCAATTTTAGTTGGTCTCATAAGTACAAAATAAAACAAACAAACAACCTTGTTTCATACTATTTATGATGCCTCTTAACCTTTTCAAACATGTCAAATTTTCTTTGCCTTACTTAATATTGGGTCAGGGGAGGCTTCATTCTTCCTTTACAATATATAATTTCTCAAGTTGTAACATTACTTAATATTGGGGCCTCTAGCTAGTTGTATTTATCACATCCAACATAGAGTGTTTAATTGATCTCTCGTCCCCATTGAAAAAAGTGGACAATTGTAAGTAATGTGAGAAAGCAGACTAATTAATTGTTGCACCACTATAACATGTCACAAAGGAAAGATCCCCAAAATATTTCATTATAACACATTTATTGGCCTTGCCTACTACCAACTACCAAGGCAAGGATGTTGTGTTTAGATTCATTATAGAGTATAGTAGCAGCTTAAGGGATTTTTATAGGCCCCTAGGTAATAATAATAATAATAGGTCTATTTTTATATGAGGATTTTCGAAAGATGATATTTTGGCTTGTGTTGCAACTTGAGATTAGTTACTATAGAGTTATGATATCTTGAAAGATTTTGGTTTCTTTTAGAGGATTTTTTTGAAAATTATATTTTTGCATGGTGAAATATTTGAATTTGCATAATTTATTTCCAAATAAAAAACCTACCCGGCGGTTATTAAAAAAAACAATAACCCAACAACACTGGAAGAAACCTTGTCCTTAATGACTATGCCATGTATTTTGGTGCAACTTCTTTTGTCAAATTCGAACACGAATCTATGAGGCCCAATTTATGGACTAGTTAACTAGAAAAAGAGTGTCAATTGCAGGTAATGTGCGAGGCATAGGAGCGACTAGATTATTTCTCGTAATGCACAGCCTTGAGTTGATTATTGGGCATAATCGACCGTAATGAGAATTGAGATGTCCTCTTTTCATCCCTGAAGAGAGCGATGATGAGATTTTCATTCAAGAAGTGAAGGGTTATGAAAATCATTGGGCTAATGAAAGCTGATGTTGTACTTTGTGCTAACTAGTGTAGTAGATCACTCATCAAATGAAGGTAGAAAGAACCGTATGGTTTATAACCGTCGGTTATGTCCCCGATATCCCCTACCCACCCACCCAATTTTCCAGCTCCTACAGGACGTTGTTGGGTATTTTGCGTGGGCCTAGTACTGCATTCATGAGTCACAACCCGTGTTGGGTGGTTCTTTGAGGCAGTTCCGGTTCTTTGATGGTTATCAGACCGGTTATATAGGGTTATAACCAACAAATTCCCATTTTCTGAGACCCCGATAGCCCCCAACAAAACCAGCGAATAATATGTTCATGGTACCCACTCCCAGAACCGGCGGTTCTTTGGAAGGGCCCTATTCTGGGGGAGTTCATTTGTGTGCCCATAAAGGAGGGTCTATTGTCACAATAAAGGGTAATGAAACTTCACTAAAGGAAGAAGTCCCTCTAGTAGAGCTCATTATTTGGCCCTTTGAAGAAGGTAATGTTATATCATTTATCTTATGGATGAATGGTCTTATGGATGAATAAACCCTATCATGTATCTATTTTCAATTTTTAATTAACATCTACCAAAACATTTATGCACCATGTCCCTTAGAATAATGGTTCAACTTGCATATTTAAAAACACTTGTTCACTCTTTGCAACTTGAACCCCTTGTCACCTTCTAATCCTCTATGTTGCACATATACATCATGCTCTTTCTTATATATGCAATAAATACTTTCGCTTTAGGGTTTGGGTTTTAAGTCCTCTACTTTAAATGAATGGCAATGAATGCAACTTGAATTGAATTGAATTCAAATTCAATTGGTTCATATAAATTCAATTTGACAAAAAACAACTATAAATTGTGCAAAAGATATTGACCGTCTATTAGTGATTATGCATTGAAAAAAAACCACTTTGAAAATACACAAATCCAAAAGACACCTTTTCATCCTTCTTTACTTGGGAATAGTATTGTTTCCAAGTATCTAAATCATTTGGGGTTGCTTCAATCCAAGCTAATTTTTTATTCATATTAGTCAAAGAAATTCCACTTTGAAATTGTCCAAAGGGCATTTTATGGAACTTAAAGTTGTCCTATTTAAATCAATTCCAACCATTAGCCAAGGTGGTTATAAATCATTCAATGGTCATCTAACACATGGCAACTCGGGATTTTTTAAAAGGTGTCAAAATGGCTAGGTGTGTTGAAAGAAGGGCTAAAAAGTGGTTACCACATGAATTGTTTTATAGTTGATGGTGGCGATTGGTTTGTTGAAAATGTCAAAGTAAGTGACAAACTCGATTAAATTATAGATGAAAAAATGATAACCAAAGCATAGCAAAATAATTTTAAAATGCTACAACATCATAAGCAAGGTAAAACTTTGGCTTTTCATGAAATTATCTCAAGAACTTAACTTTAGTCAAAAAATGACCTTACCCATTGCAACAAATGATATGCTTGCCAAAACAAACATGAAGTAGCAACATGGATGTAAAATTTTGCAAACAAAAAACCATCCTACAAAACAAACATAGAATCAAAAATGCATAAACATACAAAACAAAGGCATAATCATAAAGCAAATAATCCAAGTTTAATAATGAGAAAGGAAAAATCAAAATAGTTAGGGTTAATAAAATGGTCTTTTGATGCCAAAATAGATAGGAAATTTAGGGAGTTTATTGCAAATCAATTTTTGTTCCCAATCCAAGATCTAATTTTTGCATACCAAGGAAATGTCTCCATAATATTATTATTTTTTGTGCACACATGTGCATGCCACAAGATTCAAGTGTGTCATCAAACGGTTTATGAGCTTGTCTTTCATGAAGTTCAATGTTGATGACTAATATCATCTTCAACATTACTTAAAATATTTGCTATTGAAAGGTCAATGAACTTAAACCACTCAAACAATTCGGTGATGGTGGAATTAATTGTGAGCTAAATTGATTCATGTTTGTGTGAAAGGATAATAATCATGGGGTCTTTTCATTTTAGAATGAGAGTTAATTTATAGTGAAAGATGATTGGTGCTTGGGCAAAACCTCATTAGTAAAGATGGAATGAAAACTTGATTAGGCCCAATGTTTTGTTGTGACAATAATGAAATTTGAAAGTGTTTAGTTGAACTAAAAAAAACATGTTTAATTTGGGGAATCACTCAAAATGGAAGATAGATGATCTAATTGAATGAAAATATGGTAAACTATTAAAACAAATTGAACTAAAGTCAAGTTTTTAAATGAAACAAAATTTGACATAAATACAAGAAAATAGATTCAAGTTTCATAATGAAATCAATTTTTTTTTCCCATTGAGTTTTTTTATATTTTGAATATATATTTTTTAAAACAATAAAAATAGAAGACAAGTTATTTTGAAATTAATTAGTCAATATGGTGTTCAAAAGCTTTTCATTAGAAAGTTCAATTAAATAAAATGTACTATGTTATGATATAAATATTATTGTATATTCCAACAAAGAATTGAAATTTTTTTTTACCTTATCCATGTTAGAACATACTTGATACATATTTGAAACTAATTTTACAATACCAAAAAAAGTAAATTTCAAAAGCTATTTGCATTTTAAAAAAAATACTTTCACCTTATTTTTACAATGTGAAATTTGAAGACTAATACACAATAATGAAAAAATTATCTTATGTTATTTTATCATTCAAATAAAAAATAAAATCATAATAATTTTATCTTGGGTTTTGTTGTTACTTTTTATCAATTTAACAAATAGATTATAAAGGTAACATTTTTGTTTATTTTATTTTTCTCACACCTAGTTGCATTCAACAAACCTTAGGACAACCAATTGACATCTAAGCTACTAAGAATAATCTGTGAAGCAATAATGGCATTGATGCATTATTGATTCACATCTTCCATTGCTTCCGGCCAATCCATCATAAAAATCACACTCAATGCTGTTAACCATGGCACACCATTTGTGAATCATGTAAATAATTCTCACAAATTGAAACTTGCAACAAATTTTATCCCTAATGTAGGGTTAATAATTCAACTTATTTGCAGAACGTCATAAGAGTAATCAATAGTGTTCACAAAAGTAAAGAAATCAAAGGACCCATACTTGGGTCACATGATCACACAAATAATTGAAACATGTCATCTTGTTAGATTTTGATACTAGACACAAATCACAAATGAAGATGTCTCAACTTTGTGCAAATTTGCAAAGGCTTTGCACACATTCAATTGTTGCATAATGCATGGGAGGTCCATAAAGGTCTCGATGTTTCATAAAAGTTTTAAATTAACTTTTGTGTGAGAATTTGCTATTGGCTCCTCAAATATCCTTGCCACCAAACTTTTGTATTCTAAAATCATAGCTTGTTAAATCATAACATCAAGATAGACACTAAGATTTCACATTTTTATAAGAAAATTGAGCTTTATATTTTGAAAAGTCCACCACTTGTGCCATTCTCCATGTGCCTTTTAAGGCTATGTGAATAACAAGTATCTAGACATATTGTAATCAAGCATGGATATGAGTTTATACATGGATTTGCATGGCCAAGTGTTGAGTGGTATTAAAATTCCATAACCCTTGTTTCCAAGTTTGTTATTGTTCAATGCCCTTAATATTCAAAAAACAAATCCTTGGGACCTATGAAATTTTTTAATCATTGACAAAATTAATCAAAGAAATTATTATTATGGTGTGAATTTGATAACATTTCAACCAACAAGTGTAGCTTTGGGTAGTTAAGGGCTTTTCAATGGTATTGAGATTATAGCTAGAGGCTTAATGGTTTGGGAGATCTCCACATGACCAAAAAAAAAAAAAAAAAACAATTAAACTACTTTTTTAAATTTTATATTATTTTATTTTT
>Ga0116229_10008893_pt1 | contig 15481 bp, 8 predicted proteins | sample S1TSphgellanicum_3_FD_87313 | JGI IMG/M metagenome (GOLD analysis project Ga0116229, IMG submission 87313) | Host-associated microbial communities from peat moss isolated from Minnesota, USA - S1T2_Fc - Sphagnum magellanicum MG | ecosystem: Host-associated > Plants > Peat moss > Unclassified... | reverse complement strand
ATTTCCTGCCCAACTCAGAGGTTCACCATCATCTAATGGTTTTACATGATAGGTACTTGTTGTAGTACATGGGGGCATTGGCCATATTAGACAATGAACTTGTCTAGTATTCTTAACTAGATTAATCTTAGCTCAACTAGATTGCTATAACTTAAAACCTGATAAATGATGTTGATGATGCACCTGTGCCAGGCCCTCATTCCCAGAATGGCCCTGTTCTTGGTCCTTACTCCTTACCCTAATTTCAATCAAGGAAATTTGTGTGGCATGTGGATGTGAGTCCTATATATTTGCAAGTGTTGGCTGGATCTCACTTCTTTTGAAATACCAGTGGGAGCACTATGTCCATTGTCAAATGGTCTGTGCACAACAAGGTCCCAAATAACCAGATTTTCACTTATGTTTTAAGACCTACCAAGTATCAATTTGTATGTTGGAGCATGTTATCTGGTCACCGATTCAACTGTTTAGAATTGCAAAAACCACCTCCTTGCACAACTTGCTATATGTTATCAGTGATGGGTTTAGGTCCAAGGCTTCTTGATTTCTCTTCTTAGGCGCTCCCCATTCTTAGGTGGGTTCTGTGCTGTTGGGTGTGATCTTTTGTTTGAACTTCAGTCCTTTCTTTTTTTGTCTTCTCTTGTTCCCTTGCCAAATGTTTTTCCTTTATTTATTTATTTGTTTAGGATATGCAAAAACCATTACATTGAGCATGACAGTTGTGTTAATACCCACCTAGAGAACCACCTGGTATATTGACAAGGTACAGAGTTTGAAACCAACAAATGTGGACTCTTCCTAGAGAGATGGACTTAAAATCATATCATCATCATCACAAAATTAGGCGCTGGATTAGAAAGCTGGAATTCAAGCCTATAATTGAGAGTCTTGGCCATCTGAAAACTTAGGGTTCAAGGGAGAGATAACCTGTTGGGATGAACCATGAAGGAAGAGTGAGGATACAGGATACATGAAGGGTTTACATCATTATCAAAATTGTACAAGGCTTAGAGGGTTCTAAGTTCTAACCATTGTTGGGCAGTTCTTTGATTTTGGACCAAACCCTCATTGGAGGTCAGACTGGGTATATAACCGGCAGAGGTCAAATTTGAAAGACATGGCTTTGACCCCGCAAAATAAAAAGCAAAAGAACTGGTAAAGAACCAGTGGTTCTTTTATGAAACTCAGTGATTCTTTGAGGTCTTTGACATACTTAGAACCAGCTGGTTCTTTGATTCTGAATTTTTTTCAAATACTCAGAATTGATGGTTCTTTGAAAAATCAAAGAACTATTCAACACTCATTCTAACTTCTAGCTTCTCATTGTGTCTCTTACATAATTTACATACTAGGTGATAAGGGTCTTTGTCAAGTTTTTACATTCATCTTCAATCCACTTGGTCAGTTTACTCAGAACTTGGCCTAGACCCTACTTGACGAGTGGGTCAATTATCAAGATCTGGTTCAACATTGGTTTGTGGCACTGTTGGTCTGGTGTATTGCTGTAGGGTCATTGACTGGTATCAAATACCAGACTTATACCCATATCAGTTTGGTGGGTAGGTACCTGAGGCAATACGAGCCTTATACACATACCAATCTGGTAGGTACCTGTGGCAATACCAGCCTTATACCCATACCAGTTTGGTAGGTACCTGAGGTAATACTAGCCTTCTACTTGCCATCTACCAGCTCAAAAACATAAGTAAGATGCAACAAGGTGTTGTTCTTCTTGCAAAGTATTGAGATTACTATTAGGTTTTTTAAAACTGTCCTTTCTGGGTCTCCACTCATTTGATGGTTGTTCCTCATAAATTCTATGGTTGTTAGGGTTTTGATCATGAACAGGATGCCAAACTGATGCCCTTCTTGTTTGGGGGTAATGAATCAGTAGTTATACTGTAGGAACTGTTCAAGACAATTGATAATTGGGTTGGTACTTTCCTAAAGTTTGATCTGGTGCTTGCCTTCATTTTTTTTTGTTTTTATCTTACATTCATGCACTCCCGCAAGGAATTCCCTCCTTTGGGGATGAAGGTTTGCAATAATTGTACTTGTGCTATTGACAATTTGAGTATGGAATTCAAGATGCACATGTGTGTTCGAACTTTGTGTTTTCAATTTTCACCACCTTACATGTTGTGGTTGTATGATTTTTACGGTGTTGTGCTTGCTATGTCCACTCCTACTTGTAGATGAGCCATTATGAGCATTGCTTATGCTCTAGCTGCCAATATATTAAAAACATCCTAGAAATTACATCCAATGGAAATTATGGGCGTATGAGTTGCTAATGATGATCTTGTTTGGATACATTCAAGTTTTTGTTGGTGGAAAACTTGTGAATGGCCTTTGCTTGGACTTAGAAGGAAGTAAATGCAATAAATTAAAAATCCATTTGCAACATCTCTCTCACTCTCACAAGTTTTGAGAATTTGCATGCAAATTGTGCACAAGGTCTTATTAGGAAAAAAGATGCAATGATTTAGTTTCAAATGTGTGTTGCTAGTTGAATGTCCAATCATCAATCATAAAAGTACACCTCCTTGACTGCTAATGAGTTGGACCTTTGAATTATTACAAAGTTTAGAATCATGCAAACCTTGACATAATTTGATCATGATGTGTGGCAAAATATGATAGACATGTGTGATTTTGTCAAACAATTGCAACACGCAAAAACCATAAGGGCTCCTAGAGTCCTCAAGGAGTGTTACATCTAGAGAAGTAATGACTTCCAAAAATTAATCTTGTTTTTTGCATGAACTTGTTAAAAAATGTTGAATCGCAGACGTTGTTGCAAATTCATTCTTTGTTCATTTACAATTTTGGCAACACATTAATGTGATTCATTCTTGAAATTATATTGCAATTATTGTATGTTTTGAGTTATTGTTACATCCAATTTGGTGGTTTATAAAAAGGAAGAAGATATGGTGGATAGAAGAAAAGTGTTTCAAAGCTTTAATACCAATAATTTGTATCCATTTTTGAAATTATACAAAGGTATGAAGGTCATTCTTATAGAAATTTTATATCCTAAATTTGGGCTAATAAATGGGACGATGGGCATAGTTCATAAAATTGTGATAGATGATTTTATACCAAAAAAATACTCAACTTTCATAGACCCTCCTCTACATGTAGTTGTAAATTTCAACACATTCATTAGAAATTATTATTTCTATTAAACATGATCAAATTGCATCACATCCAACTTTCTATTTTACATATTACAATGAACAAGGTCAAACTTGACAAGCTTCTTGTTCATTTACATAAACCACTAGATCACATGGCATTTATAATGTACAAGATATATGTGATTTTTTCTTGTTTACAATCAATTGAAGGGTTTGTAATCTTACAAGACATTCAAATTGAAAATATTCAAAACATATCCCCAAACATGAAAAAAAGTAATTTTCACATGAACAAAAGGGCAAAAAACAATGATTGTTCAATATTTACACAACTAGATAATGAAAATTGTTATTGTTGGCATGGTGAAAGGACATTTATGGACAATACAATGTGGTTAAGGTCACAACACATTGATGTTATAATGAAAGTACTATAGAAAACAATGCTACAACATAAAGGATATGAATTTCACTAATATTCAATATATTATGAAAATAAAAGGTTTGAAAACAAATTTTCCAATATTTCCATAAAAATATGAATGATTGGATTTTAGGATTTAGGGCGATCCAAAGACATTGGATTTTATGAATTTAAGGTATCATGTATTTTGTATGATTAAAAAACCCCTCATGATAAAGTGTTTCATGAAGATACAAAATTGAAAATAAGTGAAAGGATGAATATTTATCATTTGAAATAACTTATGCATAATTTATGTGATGTAACAACTTGATCAATCAATCATGTGGCTTATTTGTTATCACTTATGATGTTGACATGGCATTTAATATAAATGTAGGAAAATTAAAGTTTTTGGTTTCTAAAATGAAACAACATTTGAGACATTTTTCAGTGTAAATTTTATAATTCCTTTTCCAAAATATGATATCTTTAAAATATGCTTTCTATAGTGATTCATTGAATATGTCATCATCATAAAAAGGTTAGATTTCAGCTTCCTTAATTTTATTTTTTATTGGAGTTTCCCATTTAAATTACTTTGTCAACAATATTTTGGTAGGCCTTATCATGATATTATCTATCATTTAGTATTGTTCATAAACCTTCATAATGTCATATTCAAATAGTCCAACTTGTGGAAGCTTTGTTGCATTTTTAAGTTTCAAAAGCATTGACATTATGGATTTTGTGTCCTAGTTAAGAAACCCAATACTGAAGAGGTTAGGGCAAGAGAAAGTTGGTGTTAAACTTGATAATCATGATGTAAACAAAATGCCACCTTGGGTTTTCCTTAGGTTTTTCTTACATTTTTTTTTTGCAACCAACCATTGATTATGTGTTTGTATGGTTGTGTTAACTTGTACCATTAGTAGTCATAACCATTTCATAATTTTGTGTATTTCAAATTGTAAAAAAAAAAAACCACAAATGGATTTGTTTTTATCTAATGTTATTTTCAATAACATACATATCCAAAAACATTATAATTAATTTAATGAATAAAAATACAAAAACTCATTTTTCATGTTATGTAACCGATGTTTTTAAGTGATAATAAACATTAAAAACGTGAAAAACACAGTTTGAATTTTTTTAATTACAAAGTTTTGGGAAAAAAATTAATATAAATCTTACTGTAATAATATTTTTAAAATTTGAGGATTTTTAATTTTTGAAAGTGTTGTATCTCAAGAATATTCTTGTAAAAAATATTGAAAAACCACAAGTTTAAAGGGGTGGTTGTGGCTCTTATTAAAGTGGTTGGACCCTTTCAACACATTTTCAATTTGCAACTAATGTTTTTCATACTTATAAAACATTACAAAACAATGTGAAAATTAAATAAAATGATGTTTAAACATTATTTAAGGAGTTTTGTTCAACACACAATTCACTATGAAAAAATGGGGTGATTTATAATTCACCTTGCAACTAGGGTTTTGAGTTACAACAATTATTTGCAATTCATTGCAACTTAGTGTATATTTATGAGCATGAACTATTAAACAAGTCATATAAGTTGCAACAAATCCAATTCATTGTATGTGAAACCATATATATATGCAACTCATGTAATTTAATTACAACTATGTAAGAACAACTATTGTGCAATTCTAATGCAACTAATTTGCAATTACAATGGTAACATCATGTTACAATTACATTTTGTCATCCATCAAAATCTAACATGTGGCACTATCAAGATTTTTGGGTGAAATTATATATTTTAAAATATTGATTTCCACCATCCATTATGATTATTCATTTTATATGGTTTTAGATTCTAACATGTGGTGAAGTTGAAAGTTGCCACGTGGCATGTTAATTGAATTTTGGAAAAAATATGTATTTAAGTAATTAGGTAGGTTGATACAAATACATAGTTAAATAGGTAGGAAGGTCCTACCTACCTAAGTACATAGGTAAAATTAAGTAGGTAAGTAAAACTAGGTAGGTAGTACATATTTACATACTTACATACCTAGGTTACATAATACATACCTACCTACTTACTTACATTACATACCTATTTATTTAGCTAGGTAGGCAAGTAGGTATGAAGGTAGAAGGGTAGGTAAATTAAAAAGTAGTCATGTAAATATTTTTATTTTTAAATTTATTTAAAGGTTAAGCTTTTTTTAGTTCATCCCAAATTGACACATGTATTTAATGTGAGCACACAAAAAAATACATTTTTTTAATATAGTTTGTGAGATGAAATTCAAAGATAAAACATATGGGTTAAAGTTTTTAGTTTGCACATTAGTTGCACATTGGGTTGTAACTAAAAAAACATTCTTCCACATTTTTTAAAAAAAAAATTGTAAATTTTAAACTTAATATGTAATTACATAATAATCATTCATGGGAATTAATTATCTAAAATTAATTATATAAAAATAGGATTTTGAATTTTTTTGAATTAATTAGTTTAATTCAATTAATTAATGAGTTAGTTATTAGAAAATTAATAATCTGAATTCAAATAAAAGTTAGATAATTAATCATTTGAAATTATTAATTATTAATTATAATTAAATAATAATTAAATATTTCAACTGGTTATATGAATTAATTATTTTAATTTAAACATTTAGTTAGTTAAAGAATTTAAATAATTAATTTTCAGATATTTAATTCAGATAATTAGTCATTTATGATTTGAATCTAAGTTCTTTAATTAATTATCTAAATTAATGAAAAACTAATTATCTAACTTATACTAATTAATTCATAATAATTAAGTAAATTACACGATTCATTATTAAATATGAAATATTTAATATGAAATATTTAATATGAATTTATTTAGTTATTAGTTTATTAAAAGTTGAACAACAATCACAAAATAGTTGGAAAATCATACTTTTACAATGGCAACATAATGGCACAACTAATTGTACCAATGGAGAACATAGTTGACAATTAATTATAATGTCATATTTAATGGTTGGAGAAAATGTGTACACATGTCATGATTGTGTGTGTTGATGTTATACATTAATTGCAACATAATTGTTGATTGGGTGCTATATTTACACTAGTTGTAATGTAGTTGTCACAAACAACTAAAATGCAACTTGTTAAAAAGTCAAACATGATTAATTACATCCACATGTACAAACATACATTACATTGTATAGGTGTCCCATTTGCAACTACATTACAATTCCCTGATTTTCTGACATGGCATTTTATTAGTATTAATTGTCCATATTTTCATGCTTTAAATAATTATGATATAGTTGTATATTAATTGTTTTGGAGCTTTAACTGCAAAGTATTATGATTTCAATGGACAAGATTTTTCATAATGATTGAAACTATTCAAAAATTACTCGAATGTTATTAATAATTTATATTATTTTGTTTATACCTCCCTAAGTTAAGTAGGTAATGAGTAGGTAAATAGGTACGGTAGGTAAGTAAATATGTAACTTAGGCTATGCTAGGTAAGTAAATATGTAATGATAATTTGGTAGCCTAGGTAGGTAAGCCACCTACCTAATATTAGGCCCCGACTTACCCCTATACCCATTTTTATATAGATTTACACAATATATTCGTAGTACAACCTTAGTAAACTTGAATATACATGTAAGGAATCTAGGTCCATGTCATCATTGTGACCAATATTTGGTTATTTTAATAATTAATGTGATATGTGATGGGCTAGGTGGATGAAAAATCGGCCACAATTCATTTGTTTGGAAGGATTAATTGCCATTAATTATATCTCAAGTTGCAATTAAATATGACCAATGGAAGAAATGATTATAGTCATATAGTCATAATAAAAACTACAAGATATTTTACATGTCACATATGACTACATGACTAGGTTTTGGCATTAATAATAAAATGTTCAAGTCATGAATACCATGTTTTGGTATAATGATGATTCAATGAAATTGATGAAAAATTGGTTTCTCAATCAATATTGTCCAATTCTTCATGTTTATGGGTGGGAGTGGGGAAATAATTAATTCATTTTATGTTGGATGTGGTAAACAATATTGTAAAGGCAAAATTAGAAAATGTTTTTAGTTAATAATCACATATAAATGTATATATTATAGCCAAAACCAACAATAATGTTGCTAAATTATTTGAAAATCAAAATAGATAAAAGCTTTATATGACAAGTAAACATGAAATGATCAAATTTAATTCATCACAATAGAATTATGATTTTTTTTCAAGTTGTAAATATTTTGGTAAGAATTTTAAAAACATTTGCTAAAACAATATTCTAGCATTTATTTTCTTTTTCAAAAACTTCAAAATGACAAAAAAAAATTCAACAAATAAATATGAGATTTGGCACCCATGTCAATGAAATTATCAAACAATTTGGTTGCAAAGCATATGTCAATTGACCTACATAAGAAACCTTAGCCACAATAAACATGAATTTGATGACATGTTGCATTTTGATGATCTCATCACATTAATAATAATTTAATCAATTTGTATTTGTCATTAGCAATTAGCTCATCGTAATTATAGCAAAAATTGTCAATGTTTGACATGAAAAAATATTGAGTAAACAAAGCCAACATAAAAACCATGATTTACATATATAATTGACCTTATTAAAACAATCTTAACCAAAATTCAAAGGAATCTTTTTGTGTCATCTAAAGGTTAATTAACAAGGAAATTAAAACCTTAAGAGAATACTACACAATATTAATGTAGTGGAGGTTCAAAATTAATTTGCCAAAACATTCATGTACATATTACACAATCAACCAATCAATGATTTTCAAAGCAATGATCAATCAAATTCTGAAAATAATTAAATGTTTAAAAATTATCCTATGAGCAGCAAATGTTAAAATTGTATCAAGATAATATTTAAATTACAATAACAATGTGTGGACCAATATATAAAAACTTAATTATTTATACATTATTTTTTGTAAAATGACACAAATGACATGTAATGTGAAATCAATATCACTTCTAACAATATTGGTAGCATGCAATGTAACCATTAATGCGTGTTAAAAAAATTCGTATGGAATGAGTTGATTACCTATTTATCTATGAAATAATGTAGTTTGTTTTGTTTTGTCATGCCAAAATTTCCCAAACCATGGCACTTCATGTTGCGTTCTTGGTCTCTTTAGAAAACTCTTGATGAAAACGAGTGTGCCAACTTGGTTTGAAACTATTTGGAGCCTATAGTGTGGAAGCTATTGATTATTGAATGAATTTCTCAATGAAAATTAAATAAATTTGATTTTGAAATTTGTATTGGAATTTGGGAGTGTTTTTGGTGTTGTTGAAAAGCCCTTAGCAAGTCCAATTTAGTTGAGTTTATTTCACAATTTTCAGAGCTAAGGTGTGGAAATATTTATTTTTGAGTGGATTTTGTTGCTAGAAATTCAAACAAATTGCAAAAATTGGGTTTGAAAGGAAAAATCAGTCAAGCCCTCAATGTGTTCACATTGCTGAATTTAGTTCAATTTTTAAAATGTGAAAAATAAATAATGTGCTCACATTTGGGTCAATGGCACATGTTACACTAGTTTTAATGATTTGAAGTTGTCTAAGTTCATGGAAAGATTATTGAATTATTGTTTTTAGCATAAGGAGTTAATCAAATATATTTATTTTTGGGACATAATGTTTATTTTAAGTTGAGAAGATAGGATTATAATCTTTAGTGTTTTATAGGCCATTTTCAAATATATATTGTGTATTGCATTATTGGCTTCAATGGTACTATTAAAAAAAATTGTGACAAATAAATGGACTAATTATTTTTTGGTTATATATATATGTTTTTAAAGGTGAAAAAAATTTAATCACTATGAGTAATTAAATTATCATGGATAATATCAAGTATGGTGTACTATATTATAGAAGTTGAACATGTGATAAAAACATGTTTGAATTTTTTTGGCAAGTAATTTGATTTGATTTTAACATTATAAAAAATATTCCCTTTTTGTTCCCGTCTTGATCTCCCCATCATGCACATGAGCTTCCTATTCATAATATATTACTTCACATTTATTAACATAATTAATTCTTAGTTTTGGCCATGGTTCATGGTGTTGATCATAAGGTAGACAATTTATAGAAAATTAGTCTTTAATCTTTGAAATTTGTGACAAAGAATTCATACTTTTAATGTTGTGATTAATGATCTTGTACTTATTTTCTTTGATTGAATTAAATAACAAAACACTTAGGCTGAATTGTTTTTGCATGAAATTTGGTTGAATTACTCATCAACATAATAATGTTGATGATATAAAAGTTGAGATTAGTAGCATAATCTTTAATGGTTTGTAATTTTTAGTGGTGTATAATATTTTAAAATGTTCTATTAACAAATTTTTAAATTTATTGTTATTACATTTCATATTTTATGAATTTTCATTAAATAAGGTTTGTCCATGGATTTATTTGTCTAATATGGTTAAATTTCTATCTAAATTTAAACCTAACGCATGAAACTAAACCTATGGGTTATATTTTGTATACAAATGATTATCATATTGTTGAAACTTGTGATGGGTGATTGCATTTATTGTATGTATTCAAATTATGTGGTTGGATTATTAACAACAAATTTCAACATTGGAATAAAGTTAGGACAAAACTCATTATTATAATATAATTTTTTAGATTGATGCAAATAAAATCAATTCAATTTATTTGTTAACTTTTATAAAATAATAAAAACAACATGTCATGTGAATGAATGTTACTTTTCATGGCAATATTGTCACTTATAATATATAACATAATAAAGTCTTAATGTAAAAAATATTTATTCAAATATTGATAAATTTAAATTTATATTTCTTAATTTATATAAATGCAAATACAACCAATAGAAAAATAATCTTCATTTCATTCCCATTAACAAATGTTTCCTATGTAGGTTAAGACCAATGCTATGCATGGAAATGGTTTGAAATTTACATTTCATGTAAGTGTAAAATTGTGTAAATTAATTTTATGTCATGTAAAACAATGTAAATGTAAGTGTGAAAATAAATACACTTATATGGTTTTATGTGACCATGTAAAATAGTATAAGTGTAAAACAAATACATTTATATGGTTTTATGAGTTTATGTAAAACAACATAAGACAATGCAAAAAATTGTGTTTTTTACTTGGGGAAGGGGGACTTTAATTATGTTTTTGGTGACATGCCAACCAAATGGCCCATTGCCAAAAAAAAATCATTTTTGTGTTTTGGGACACATCACAATTAATTTAATTAATTAATATGAATCACAATAAGTAAAATGAATATTTAAACTCTTGTAAAAGCTACAATAAGTAGTACTCAATAATAAAAATTATTACTGATTATTACTCATAAAAATAATATTAATATTTAATAAAAAATATATTTAAGCAATGAGGTGGGGCAAAATGTGTAGTCAAAATATTTCTTGGAATAACACCACCATGTAGTCCCATATTGGTAGAAAATGTTAATGTTTGGGGAGTTCAAAGTATCATGATTTTTTGTGAGGGACTAATCACAGTGACCCATTATAAAAAAATAAAATTGTGTTTTGGGATGCACCCACAACTAATTAATTTGGATTTACAAGAAGGTTTGGTCATTAAGGGTATGTAATATATACATTTACACACCCCAAAACATTTACATGATGCACGTAAATGTAAAAAAATTAGAAGTGTAAATGTAATTGATTTACACTTAAACAAAATTTACATGTCATATATACGATTATTGATATTTACATGCATACATTAATACAAAAGTGAGGTGTAATTCACTAGCCTAAATCATTATGGGACCTTAAAAATGAAATAAGTTCAGTGCACTTTAGTGATTTCACCTTGGTTAAAGTTATTTCACTATAATATTATTATGTAAACATCATGTTTGATTATTAGTTGACATAATTCACTATTATAATTGACTATGATAAATAGGTTTATTTTTATGTTGTTGTTTTAAATACCTTATGTTACTTTATGATATACCTTATATTATTTTAAGCTACATTAATTATTTTAACTTATACCTAAGTTATTATAGGCTATTATAAATTATTATACGTTAAACTATTATATGTTATTCTACCTTAAAGTATCATAGTTAATTTATTATAGGTTTTTTGCTTTGAGTTATTTTAAATTAAATTATTCAACTAACTTTGGGCTATACCTTAGGTTATTTTATTTTGAGTTAATATATGTTATTTCAAGTTATACTTTAGGTTATTCAAGGTCATTTTATTTTATGTTATTGTAAGTTATTTTATCCTAAATATAACAATTTAAAATAATCTAAAATAAAATATAATGACCTAAGGTAAAATAACCTAGAATAATCAATAATAACCTATGAAAAATAATTTAAAATAACATATAATAAAATAACTACCAATATCTTATGATAATATAACTTAAAATATCCAACAATAATTTATAATAGAATAGCCACTAACAGTCGTAATATAACTTAAAATAACAAAAATAACCACCAATAACCATTAATAAAATAATCACTAATAGCCACCAACAAAATAATCATCAATAGCCATCAATAAAATAACCACTAATGACCTATAATAAAATAACCAATAATAACCACCAATAGAACAAATATTAATAAATATTAATAACCATTGATAACCATCAATAACCAATAATAACCATCAATAGAATAGAAAAAAATAATCTATGATAATATAACTTATAATAGTTAATAATAACATAAAATGAAATAACTTAAAATAGATAAAAGTAACTTAAAATAACCAAAAGTAACCCAAGGTGAAATAACTCAAAATAATTTAAAATAGTAAAAAAAATCGAAAATATCCATAAATAATTGTAAATTATGTAAGATTAAATAATTTAGAACAATGAAAAGTAACCTTAGGATAATTAAAAACAGCCTAACATAAGTAGATGTAGTTCTTTAGAGTAGGTGCTATTTAAGTTGAATACATGGCTTATGTGCTTAGGCTAAGTTTTTAACTTAACATGGGTAGTGACACATGACAATAATTCATAAACTAAAAATTATCAATAATATTAAATATTACATGAAATATTAAATAATTTAAATTTAATTGATTTTCATGTTGCTTAGTTAATTAACTAGCAAGTGAAATGACTTGGTAAATTTGTATTTCATTTGAAAATAACATTGTTTCACTTAGTATTAGTGTACCAATTCACTGTTCCTAACAATTAGTCGTCATTCACTGGGGGGTTGATTAGTTTGACCATGCCAAAATTGTCCAAATTCATTCAAAATCTAATGAAACCCAAAGTGAACTAAGATGCATTTTGGTGTAATTAATAACATTGGTTAAAACTTCATAATTGGGGCACTAAAAAAAAACCTATGACAAGATGAAATTGAGTTTTACCTTGCATTTGATATTATACCTTATCAATGAACATTACTTATCCCTTTACTGAGTTGAAAATTATCATAAGTCTAAACAGATGTAGATCACAAGGTGATAATAATGAAAGATTTTTTGTAGGCTTAAGGTTTTCCTTGTTTTTTAAAATGTATTATTAATGTGTCAAAGACACCTTCCAAATATAATAAAAAATATTTTTGAAAGCAAAAGCATGAAAAAAAGAACTAATCGCACAATGTTCAAGTCTTTTCCAAGGACTACATTTGCCATGTGACAATTTTCTATTGTTTATATTGCATTTTTCACATAGTTTTTGAAATTGAAATTGAAGCCAAATATGACATATAACATGATAAAAACTCAATTTTTTTTGCATCAAACTTTACATTATAATCAAATCTATAACTTTATTTTGAACCATGATTGCAAATTCAAAACTATAATAATGTAAAAGGACATTCGAGTATTAAAATCTAAAATGATATATGTATTTTTATTTTTTTGAATGTTTTGAACACATGGATCCCTTCTTGTGGAATATATAAATTCACAAAAAAATTGAAATGATTTGATGAACATTTGATAAAGGAAAAAAAACTTTTGATACAAAAAAACCACATGTCCACACGCTTTTCTTGAATGTTTTAAACATATAAAAAGATTCTCGAAACATGGTGAATTTTCATGAAAATTTTGTAATTACAACTTTGAAAATATAAAAAATTATTTCAAAAATAAAACAATTTTTTTGATATATAGTGTTCCCATGGTGATTTTTCAAATTAAAAAAATAAATAAAAATTTTAAGGATTGCTCACACATTCCTTGGTTCCTTTTTTCTTGCTTTCATCTTTGACACTTCATGTTTGCCAAAAGTTATAACAATTGGTGGGACCAAATAGTACATGAACATGGATTTTAAACACCTTACAAGAATATTTGGGATAGGTGACCAATTAACATTCTTAAACCATCCTAAAAAATATAAAGTGATATTAACAACATAAGGTAGTTAAAACTTTAAAAACCACAATTGTCATGCTGACATCGTATTAATTTTAATTTTTGGTTGATTTTTATCTCCATAAAAATGCACAAGTGCAAAAATTAAATCATGAAAAAGATGTTCCTAACACATCATATTTGGTAGTGCTCCATTCATTCAAAATACATAAATTATTCATATTTTCATTTAATATTAAACATTAACATACAAATTACGTTTCCATGTAATCATCTTGGATTCTATGTTGGTACACACTACGAGTGACAATTTTCCATCTTATTATGTTTCCATAGGATTATCAATAGTTCATCATTATTATTTATGTCAATGTCAAATTTAATTTTAATTTAATATAAATATGATGGACATGAAAATGCACATATTAATTTATTAGTTCATATCCATGTTCGTGGGTAAAGAAATGGGTGAAATAGTTATATGGACAAGAAATAATTAAGGAAATGAGTGAGGTAATTGTAAGGATAAGAGGTAGTTATTAGCAAGGAAGTGAGGTTGTTAAACTTTAAAATGAAATAGTTATACTTGGAAATGTTTTTGAAATTGTCTAAAGATGACCATACAAAGGATTATGCAAATTTATTAGACTAACATACAAATTGTGTTTCCATGTAATCAAATTACACTAACATATGGAAATGAATTTTATTTTCATACAATCAATTATATTGTCTAAACACAATTATAGACATCATTGAACTACAAAGTAAGAAAAAAGAAAAGAAGTTGTTGATTAAAAAAAAAATCCACAATGTTTCAAATATAATTTTCTTCATGTTTTCAAAAAATCAATTACACCATTTAATATCTGCAATCTACAAAATAACAAATTTGTTGAAGAAAAAAACCATGTTTCAAATACTATTTACTTACAAAATTTTGATGTTGAAATAATCATGCATCATGCACACATTCCAAATTCCAAATGTGACAACAAATTCCTTCCTTGTTGTCCTCCTCCTCCTCTTGCTCCATACTTGCATTTCCTGTTTCCCACACATAAAATACACACACAATTTTTTCACACATGCAATTGACATCATAATTCAAATCTTTCTCCCTCTCTCTATTTTCTCTCCTCCTCTTCCTTCATACGTACTCAAAGCTTTTTCCTCCACACACACACACATGCACACTTCAACACAAGCTTTTGTTTGCCACGCAAATACTTTACATAAATAACACTCAACAAACATGTACACTTACTTACACACGCACGCTTCACGAACACAAAGAGTGCAGAATACAGGACCTTCTGCACACGCATTCGCTCCTCACGCCATCAGCAAATGCATCACCAGGAACACTCAAACAAAGGAACACTCAAATGCAAAAAAAGGGAATCGCCATCGCCTCTGACGATCTCTGAGGCTTAAGTTTTGACGTCCCAATCGAGAAGTGAGAAGACAACTTCTGGACCTGAGTGACGTCCCAATCGAGAGCTTGGGTTTCTATT
>Ga0116229_10008892_pt1 | contig 15486 bp, 8 predicted proteins | sample S1TSphgellanicum_3_FD_87313 | JGI IMG/M metagenome (GOLD analysis project Ga0116229, IMG submission 87313) | Host-associated microbial communities from peat moss isolated from Minnesota, USA - S1T2_Fc - Sphagnum magellanicum MG | ecosystem: Host-associated > Plants > Peat moss > Unclassified... | reverse complement strand
TCCTTTTGTTGTGCGGGGGGGTTTTTTGTTTGTGGGGGGGGGGGGCCCCCCCGGGGGGGGGGGCCCCTTTTTGGGGGGGGGGGGGGGGGGGGGTGTGTGTGAACTACCTTAGTACATTAACACATGTCTGTGGAGTAATTTTAAAAATTGAAGATTCTATGTTGCAAAGAATATTCCTAAGATTCCTCCAGATTCTTCTTTACTTTCCTTCACACAAAAAGTTCTTTGGATGAAGTAGTTTTTTGAATTTTTCAATATTTCTATAAATAGTTTAATTAGTGTTGAAGTTGCCAAGGTATTACTAGTTAGGGTATTGTGAAATTTTTGCAATTTTGTGTTGCAAATGCAAGGATTTTTTGGGGATTTTTAAAAATAAAAAAATCAATTCTTTTCCCAAAAAAAATTCTTTCAAAATCACCATATTTATATGCATGGTTCAAGTATGCAGCAAAAAATTATATATATAACGATGTTTAAAGTTTTTTTGTTGAGAGATGTTGTGTAGGCAATCAAATGGTGGAGGCATATCATGAAGAAAAAAAAAAGGATGTAGCCCTCTAGAAGCCAATTTTTGGTACTTTTGATCATCCTTTAGGTTTAAAACCATCACAAATATTGTGGCTAAAAATCTGAATAATTTCATTCCTCATATGAAACTATCATATTAGATCATGAAAAAAAGAAATTCAAATTTATATTTTAAAAAATTAATTATTCATTTTTTCATTGTGGAATTTGACCCCAGGCTACAATGTTAAAATAATAATAATGTTCATGCAATGCTCCACATGTCAAAGTTTACTTCATTATTGATCAACACACCTTTGGAATCATTGGAATGTGCATTACCACGAGGTTCAATATCCAAAAAACATCCCCCCCCAAAGCTAAGTTGGCCTTAGTTTAATTAAGGTAGGCAAGGTGATATAGGAGGGTTAAGATTTAATAAGGTTTTATACTTTTGGTTTAGGTGAGGTGGAAGCAAAAAAGAGATTTCCATATCTTTGGAGTTGAACTTTTGATCTTCAAGCTTATGTGTAATAGAGCTTTGCATGTGGTCCAAGTGCTTTTAGTGTGTAAAGAAAGGCTTCCCCCCTTATAGAAGGTGAGTTTAAGTGTACTTGTTGAAAAAGAGAAGGAGAAAAAAAGAGTAAAGAAAGTGGATGGGAGGTTGAAATGGAACACTTTTTGCTCTTTTCCTTTTTTTTTATTTATTTTTTTAATCTTGTTGTTGAGTGTTGTAGTAGTATGGGGCAACTTCAACACATGTTTGTGAGATAGATAATTAATTAAATTTGAAGATTATATTTTGAATTTTTTTTTTTTTTTTCCTTTGGGAAGGGTGGTTTTGGGGAGAGGGTGGTGGGGTTTTCTTTGGGGGGATTTTTGTGGGATAGGGGAAAAAGTTTGGTTTCAACTAGTCAAAACAATTGTTGCCATGTGTTGCATGTCTAGTCAAAAGAGCTTCTTGCATGTTGCAAAATATAAATTTTTAGTCCATATCTTTTGCTTTCAAGTTCTTCTCTTGTAACCTATAGGCAGCCCAAACGAGGAGATTGCAACATATCTATTATGGGATTGTTCAAATCTTGATCATGTTTTTTTTTTTTTTTTTTGGGGTGATGGGCCCATCAAAGATGCTCATCACAAAAGGAATTTTGGAGTTCCTACAACTAATCAATATGAGTCTCAATATATTATTTTATATTTTTAAATAAGTATCTTCAATTTCTAATGAAGTTGTTTGCCCAAGTTGAAATTGGTGACAAATAGTTTTGGAAACATAAATTTCATGTGATTAATAAGAAGGCTCATCATGCATTCAAAGGGGGGAGGGGTTGTTCTATCTATTGCCAATGTGTTTCATTATGTTCCCATCAAGTTGACAAAATATTCATACAAATGTTCTTAATAACCTTTTAATTTAATTTTACATTTGTTGCAACTAAAGTTAAAGCAAGACAAAGAGAAAATGAACCAATAACATGTTTAAGCAAAAAAAAGGTTTCAAACATTGAGGGACTGAAAAGAAAGCATTTCTTAAACTTCTAGAATGAACTCACGCTTTGAGAGTTGAGAGTCTTGCAATGTTCCAAATTTTTGGAACGAAAGTGCAAGTGGTAAACCTTATCCAAATCAAAAGTTTTTTATATTATTAAAATTTTCTCAAAGCATATATATCAAACTCATATTCTCATATTCTCCATTTGGAACTAGGAATTATGGTAAAATATATATATTAGAAATCAAATTGATTATTTGATTCTAACCATTAAAACCTAAGAAACATGGGTCAAATGGCCTTTGATATGAAAGTGTGTGACATAGTGTTGGAAATATCCCATTGAGGACCATAATTTTGTAATTGAAATCTCCCCAATTGGAGTTCATATGAAAAAGTTATGAACTTGCAAACTTTTGGGATTCATAGCTCAAGAATTTCAATGTAGTTCGCATGATGAGGTTTAGAATTTACTATAAGGAGGAAGGTGGTAACCTCTTCCCAAATTTGGGCCATGCGAATGTAGTGAATCCAAAGCAAGTTTATGACCTAAAGTTGATTCTATTTTTCATTAATCACTTGCATTGTCTAGCTTGTGAAAACGATTTGTTCATGCACTTGTGCTTGTAAATATATCACATTGTCTTAATGTTCATCTTGAGCTTTACACACCCCTCTTTCCCTAACATGCGGAATTAAGGAATGTACCCCAAGTTTTTATCCTTACTACCTTCTTTTTGATGTTGCCATTCACATGTTCATCCCTCAAACCTTGGGAAAACAATAGAAACATGTCAATATGGTTTAGCCATAATTCAACTTTCCTCTATATAAATTGCCAAAAGGAAGCATTCAACATTATATGTGCCCATAGAGGTTAAAGTAAACAATATTGCTTGGTTATTTTTTTCCCCTTGTTTACCTTTTGGCCTAATCCATTTTTTTCAAAAAAGACATGGATGCTACCCACACACAATCTAGACCCATGTTATGCATGATTTGGGCTAGGTGTCCATGATAAGCCCAAACCATGCATAACAAGACCCAAAATGTGTGTGGGTAGCACCAAGATGTGTTTGGGCACCACCAAACACATCATGGATGGGCAAAAAGGTAATCAAAATAAAAATACAAAACTTACAATAATAATTATGGGCACATATAATGTTGAGGAAAGGAAACATATGTAGGCTTCTATGTTGGGGAGTTTTCAATGTTCCAAAAAAAATCATGATGGCCAATGAATGTGGCTTGTTTTTAAAAAATTTAAAAACAATATGAGTGCACCTTCGATGTAATTAATAAAAAATTGATAAATACCCTTAGAATTTATTTTGATTTTTCTTTTATTATGTCAATAATATCATTATGGTGAAAATGTATTTAAATAAGAATGGAGCCCCATGAAGAAATTTTTAATTTTGAATGTTTATATTGTACCCAAAACAACTTTCATTGAATCTAATTAACACCAATTTTGTAACCCCTAATCAAATTATCAACCATAATTCATATAGTTCTTTAGATAATATAATCCATTGTTAATAATTATTAATGCAATATTTTCATCATAATTTAATTGTGTAGATTTTCTAATAGTCATTCATGTATTCAAAAACACATTCAAGTATAAGAATAAAACTTGAATAAATTGTTCAAAGAACAAAGGTTAGAAAACATGGATACCAAATAGGCAACCAAGGATAAGCAAATCAACATATTAAAATGTAAGCTTGAAGATCTCGTAAAAAAAATATTAACCAATTAATTTAATGGGGAGTCACTTGTGGGCCATAAAAGTTGGATGAACAATGTAAACATATAACAATCTAAATAGCCTAGAGCCTAAACTAGTTTACCTGTTCAAACATATTTTTTAGAAACCAAGGTAGCAAGTGAATTACCAACACCCCTTTTAAATTTTTATTTTAGCTATGAAGGTGGTGTTATTCACTATTCCATAATATTTTGTACTTGGAGCTTGTGAAGATGGTGACAAGACAATATCATCAAACTTCCCCATTTGCTTTTGTTCTTGACGAACACCTTTTTGTTAAGCTCAATGTGTGGGAAGCCTTCCTCTTTTGTATTTGGGCAACATGTGTTTTGTTTTGTTTCTTAATTGACCATGTTAATGTTCTAATCGGAGATATATATTTTTGTTCAGTATAAGGATTATCCTCCTCAAACAATATATTAATTACACTTTTGTAGTGATTATTGTTCATCCTCCATTGAAGATCCATTGTTTAATTTGGATGATGATGGCAAAATTAGGGGTTAGTTTGAAATCAAGTTCAATCATGCATGTGAATAATTCAATAGTTTGTGTTCCTTTTTCATTTCATAGGTTGGGATGTACCGCAATTCTACCTTCTCTACAAGATTCGATGATCATTGATCACATCTAGCTTGAATTCATGAATTATTCTTCTCCCTCACTCTTAATTAAATTATGCAAGGTTAACACCTTTAAACCATATACCAATTGACATCACAATTATATATGTAAATAATCAAAATTTGTATTAGGATTACCAAAAACCTTGTTTTCCATGCCAAAACTAAACATATATAAATACATTCCCACTTTATACTTGAGAAGGTCATCTAAAAACACAAAGAGATCAAATTTATGTCCACTAATGACTTAAGAGTTCAAGAATTGAATCATGTGTATGAAACCCCCAAGCTTTAAATATCTATGTACTTGTTTTTCTTATGTCACTTAATGATGACCTTAGCCTCATACATGGGTGTTGGTTAGGTAAAATATTAATTTACCTACAAGATATTGAAACACATTAGTTGTGTTAACATGCTAGGATTAATTTTTGTTACCCAATTGAATTTTTTTTATAATGGCATAACTGTCGATTTGTAGTTTTGCATGTGAAATTGGTTACGGATGTAGGTAGTGTAAACTTGTTGAAACATGAAGATTCCCTTCTCCATGGTGAAAAAATCAATCCCATGTAGATTTTGAGTCGTTCTAAATTTGTCATTTTAAACTTAAATTCAAGTTGTTCCTTTAACAAGTTGATTTTTGAAATGTTGCTCCTTGTGATAAATAAATCATCAACATATAATAGTAAAATTATCACCTTCCCATCCTCTATAAGGAAATAGATATCATAATTAACATCATTTCTATGTGTGCCCTGTTTCCTTTAATAATGATTTATTTATCATACCAAGCTTGAGCATAATGTAGTCTATAGAAGGTTTTAGATAACTAATGAACTTTCATATCCTCTCCTTCTACAACAAAACGCATGTAGGCTAGGTCATATAAACATCTTCCTTTAAGTCTCCATTAAGAAAGGTGATTTTAACATCAAAGTGGAAGATGTTCCACTTATTGTGACCAACCAATTTGTAATTGTTGAACATATTGTGTTCCATTTCACCACACAAGTGAAGGTCTATTCAAAATCAATCATTTCCTTTGTTTTAAAGCATAGGTCCTTACCCTTCCTTTAAGTTTGTGTGGTTACGCTTAATTTTGTATGCTCATTTGGCTATAATTGGTTTCTTGCCAAGAGGTAGGTCCATAAGAGACCATCACAATTCTCATTGATTCAAATTGATTCAATCTCACACCTCATGGCTTGAACCTATCAACCATCCTATTGACATGTCTTTCAATAGTTATGAGGTTTTATTGTTTACATTGTTGTTAAAATAAATTTATTAATAGTAACTTGTTTTTGCATGTGTTGATAGAGCTTATGAAATCTAAGATGTTTGATTGATTGAGTTGATTTAGGTTATAATGTAATTAACTATTCAATGGTTGATGGTGTTTTAGGGATTATTCAAGTATATTGAATAGTGATTTAAATGATGTCGTTGGAGGCATATGATTCACATGTATGGAATATTGTTTGCCATTTTGTTTTGTTGGGGTAGTTGTGTCCCTTGACTTTCATTGTTGGACACTCCATTTGTATGATCTACTTTTATGTGAGTTTGTACATCTAGCAACTAATTGTTAATATGTTAGATGGAAGAGGGTTAAACATGACATTCTTCAAAGATAAAAATAACGAATTTATCAATCTTTACATTTATAATAATGACCATTTTCCTCTTCCTAGGATTGTAATATTTGTACATTGTAGATTGTTCATCATCATATCCAACAAAAATTCATTCAAAGGGTATCGGCTCCAACTTTGCTTTTTTTTTTGGATGGTCATGGACATAAATTTTACGTCCAAACACTTTCAAGTGGTGTACATCAAGTTTTACATTTGAAAAAAGTTCCTTGGGAGTGACTTTATTATTTGATTTAATCGAATGTGTATTCAATATGTAATCAATGGTATTCATTCTTTCTACCCACAATGAACATTATTTTATAGCATAATAGAACAAGTATTGTCTAGGAGACACATGTTCATCTACTTTGCAAAACCATTTTGTTGCAACATACAACATTGACAAAGTTGATGTTGGATTTTAGTCTCTTCATAGTAAGATGTAAACTTATTTGACAAATATTATATCCCCCTTAATATAATTGTAAGGTCTTGATTGTTTTATCGATGAAGTTTTCTACTTGATTATTGAATATTATTGAACATTTCATTCTTTTTAATCAAAAAATAGACTTAGAATTTATGAAAATACTCAACAATGAATGTTATGAAGTAGAATGAACCACCTAATGACCTAACTAAGAATGGCCCATAAAGATTGATGTGTACCAATTTAATGATATCTATGGTTTGGGTCTGATTTCTCATAGAGTGTTTTTGGTGTGTTGTCCTAAGTTGCATTCACAACACACATGATTAATGACTTCATGTAGTTTTGGGAAACTAGTAACCTTGTGGTCAAAAGGAAGAAAATGTAATCATTGATAGTTGAGGTGAATTACTTGTTCATGCTATAATTGGGTGGTCATTTTTTGCTCATTAATAGAGTGTTCCATAGTAGGGCATGTAGTTTTGTGATCATTGGCTTTAGGTGAAGCTTGTGAACAACATGGTGGGGTCTATAAACTTTGACACCTCTGCTTGCCTATCATTTTATTCGAATGCAAGACATCTTCTTGCATCAAAGATGATTATGAAACCTTTGTTTGTCATGGACCCAATTAACATAACCGTTTTTTTTAGACTTAAACATATAATATATTTTTAATGCTCTTTAATTCACTAGTAGTTTTTCCACCCAAATATTGGGCCAATGCCAATGGGCGAGTTTATTTGTTAATAGTACAAACAATCAACAAATTAGGAAATTTTTGAAGATTGTTAACCAATGTTTCATTTCTAGCAACATGTTTGGAAACCCATGAATCTACATATGTTCAACAAGTATAATAATGATCTAAACTTGCTAGTGTTACCTTCAAATAGGTCATTAATGGTTGGTTGGTCAAGTTCTATTGTTTTGACTTATTCTTCTTTTATTGCATTGATAATTAAACTATCAAGAGTATTGCTTTAGTTTGAACCGATGGTTAACTTCAAACTTTCCAATATCTAGTTCACATTCATGACACTCCTTTAACCAATGTTTGTTGCCTCCACAATAGTTGCATGATCCCAACTTACATCTCCCATCATTTGAGGAAGGTTTGACAAACCTCTTTGTCCTTGTGAATAGAACCTTTTCATCTACCTTGGAGTCATACTTGAGATGATGATGACTATCCTTGTGAAATAATCTCCTCACTAGGTTGTCAAAATTGGATGGGTTTTTTTATTTGAATATTGCTTATATGTGTGAATCATAAGAATTAGAAACAATGTTTACAATAATTTCCATGAAATCTACTTTGTTTAGGCCCATTCCAATAACAAGGAATTGGGAGTGCAACACCTTAAACTTCTGCATGTAACCTTCAACTCATGTGCCCTTTGATATTTTTAACATGAAGACAATTCTGTGAATGAAGTTTGTAAATTAATCTCATTTCAAATTTCATATTGTTTTAAATGCCATGTGAATATAGGATATTCAAATTTTGAGATTTTGGACGAAATTATTTTTGACTGAAAAAATAAGTGTTGTGGTTTTCAAATGTTGGCATTGTAGGTTTTGATCAAAAATTATTTTAATAGTAGTTCTAATGTCTCCACTAGGAATATTCTTATAAGTGGATTCATTGCTCATAGAATTGGTTGCTTCACAAATGGTGAAAGACGAAAGTCATGGGGTTGTAAAACCCAAGGGTGCTACTAGATCCCAAATTTTTATTTCATGAAATGATTTTTGGCACAATTTTTTTTGTTGTGATAGCTAATGGACCCAACAAGTTTATTAAAATTTGGGAAGATTGTCTCTTGAATGGTGACCATCTTTCACTATTATTAGCTTTCAACAACACAAAATTAGAATTGAACACACAATAAACTAATGATTTCTAACATGTTGGAGCTCATGAACTCACAAACCTCTCTTCAAAGATTTTACAATTATAACATCATGTGTTTTGATACCATTTAGATTTTCCAATAATCATTCATGTATTAAAAATATAACCAAATATTTAAAAAATTGAACTAAACTATTTAAATAATATAGGTAAAAAAACATGATTAAATATCAAAAAGATAATCAAGGAAAAACAAATCAAGAAATAAGAATGTAATTTGGAAAATCTCATAAATAGGATATTAATGTATTAACTTAATGTGGAGTCACTTGTGAGCCATAAAGGTTAGGTGAACAATTAAGATATATAATGGTCTAAAAAGCCTAGAGTCTAACCTAGTTTACCTACTCAAACATAATTTATTGGAAGCTAAAGTGGAAAGTGAAACTACCGACACATTAGTGTTAGACAATTTTTTATTTTTTATGAAGACCTTTGTTTTGGATTCTTAAAAACTTTATAATTTTTCCAATTTTGGTTCTAGACATAATTGGAACTACATTTTTGGTTTGAGGTCTAGTTTATCACAAAAAACTTCAATTTTGATTCCAATGTTAAAAATTAAACTTGGTTTCGATTTAATTTTAACCAACTTGGAACATTCAAATTAACGGTTAAATTTTTCATTAACCTTTGGTTAACTTTCAGTTTTAATCATTCTTTCTTTAAATTGTGTATTTCAATTTCAATTCCACAAATAAATAGAACATGAATATTGGTTCTAGGTACGGTTTGAAAAAAAAGATTGTGTTCTTGTTTCAATTCTAGTTTTAATAATCAAACTTAATAAAAACATTGATTTTAATCAACATTAAATAAGCCCAAAACTTCAAATGAAAGAATTATTTTATAGTGGATATAAGGAAAATATCTAAATCAAAAATTATATAAAATGTTATATTTAATTTCTTTAGACCTTGCAACATCTTGAAAAATCATAACATCCATTGTAGAGTTGCCAATTGCATAGGACTTAATTGAAATAAAAACAAGGCCATGTATAATTATGTGAACCCACCATTGCACCCACATTAGTGTTTTGACACTAAAAAAATTTAACAATTAATTATTAGTTCAAATAGGCAAACTACCAATGATGATAAAATGATGAAAAAATGGAAATTAAATTCCATTCAAATGAAAATATTGAATCACATTTCATGCAACTTTAATTAAATTTAAATTTAATTTATTTCAATCCAAATTTAGTTGACTTTAGATTTAATTTAATTCAAATTCCATTGGAATTGAACTTGAATTCAGTTGAATTGAATCAAATTCAAATTGATTAAATTGAATTAAAATTGAATTAAAGAGAAATGAGATGAAAATTCGTGCAAGAAAATATTAAAATTTTCTTATCATTTTCATCATTTGTGACTATGATGTTGAAAAAAAAACTTTGAAAATATACAAATATGAAAAGACATCTTTCTTTTTCATTCAAAACAAATTCCAAACCAAGATCTATTTGGGTATGACAAAATATATTGATCCTAAAGCCAACCCCCCTATAGGATGAAAGCATGGTAACATGTACAATTCAGTGTCCTTGACAGTCTACTTGTCAAATTAACAAAAAGTAAAACCAAAATCCATCACAAATTTATTGTACTTTCAATCTTTTTACTTAAATGATAAAAAGACAAGATACTTCTTCATTATTATGGATTATTTTTAAAAATATTGCATTGTAAAAATAGGTTTCAAATAGACTTGTTTAAATGTAAGTAACTTTTGAAGTTTACTTTTTGTAGTGTAACATTTGTTTCAAGTTTGTGTCAAATATATTCTACCAAAGAGAAGGTAAATTTTCTTTATTTTCCTTCCTTTGAATATATTAATCTTATAACTTTGCATAATTTTATTTCATTAAAATTCTTAATGAAAAAGTATTTTTGAACACCATATTGATTAGTCAAATTCAAAACTACTTGTTCCTTACTTTTATTTTTCCAAAGTTTTTCAAAATAGTTATTCAATTTAATATAAACCCAATGGAAAGCACCATGGTTTCAAAATGAAAAAATAAAAATAAATTCAATCTAATTTCTTGTGTTTTTGTCAAAAACAATTTCAATTTTTACTTCATTTTAATTAAAGGACATTTAATTGTATACTTTACCATGCTTTCACCCTATACCAATTCTAATGTTACCTTTGTCATTAATGGAATTTTGAGAAAACAACAAGTTTTCAATGGACTGATTTGAAATGCTTGAATTTGTGTACATCAAAAAAAAACTTTGAAAAGCCCTTATATCAAATGGATAATTTGGCAAATGTAACAAGTACATTATAATTCATTTGAATTCAAAAGATGGAAATTCTTTGGATTTATCAAGAGTCTATGGTTTCGAGTTGTTCATTATGTATGTAATTCATCAAAATATATTTCAATACCTTTTTTAAAAACATGAAAATGCACAATACATGTGTTTTTTCATGCATTATTTCATTCATGTCCTAATAACTACTTCACTCTTTTCTCGCAACCATTTACATGGACATGAAAAAACACATTAACATGTCCATGTTATATAGTAAAATCAAATGTGAATTGACATAAATAATGATGAACTATTAGAAATCATATGATGGGAACATATGAGGGAAATTTTAAAAAAGGACGAGGAAGGGATATTATTAATTAATAAACCAAATTTGGCTATAGGTCAAAGAGGAAAATTAAAAGTTGAAGAATCATGCTATGTTTTGGTGACTTGTTGGAACCTCTTGTTTTAATATGAAAATTTCAAAAAACAAATTCTTCAAAATTTGATGATTTTGGTGCCCTTTCGCCTAAAATGTCCTTTGTACCTTGTCGCATTAGGTTTTCTTATTGCCCCAAGTTAATCGACATGCATGTGTAGATTTTGGGTGCACCCATCCAATTGATGGGTTGTTTTGAAATCTACCCATTTACTTGTTGGGTTTCTTCTCAAAATATGAATGTTGGGTAATTGATTTAATCATGCCTCTATATCATTTTATTGTCACTTGTTTTTTTGTATCATGAGGTTTCATACCACTATGAAATGTAAAAAAAATTCATATGACTAATTTTTAAATGAATTTTTTTTGATAAACATACAAATAATTAAGTTCAATTCTTTAAAATCTTATTAAAATGAGATTTACAAAAAATTGATTTGAAAGATTATGCAAGAATTGATTAAAATAAAACATGTAAAATTTTAAATAAATTATAATTTTAATATAATTTTTTGAAATATAAAAATTTAAAATTAATTTGACATTATTTTTAAAACTTCAATAAGGCTTTGATAAAGATTTAGTAACAAAAATCATAATGAAATTAAATTTTAACTGATTAATTTGTTTGTATTGTTGTTGCATTTTATGTTATACAAATTTATTATTGCCTTAAGATAATAGATATGCATGTATGATTTTAGGTTTTACCAACCATGTATGGGCCAAACACAACTAGTTGTTGTTGGACTATGAGAATTTGTTGCATAAAGAAAAGAAAAAAAAAAAGGAAAAAAAGATTGTTAATGCTTACACTTCATTAATTATTCCATCATTTTGATTGTCCACTTGATGGGTTCATCATTTCTTCAAATTCTCATTCCTTTCTCCAAATTGAAAGGAAAACTTAGATATCCCATAGGCATTTGGAATCAATCCAAATAAAGGGAACATTTCATGTAAAAAAAAACAAAAAATGAATTATTTTTAAGTAGTCAAAATTGCCCATGAAAAAATATTTGAGATCCATTTCTATTTAAACTTTGCTCACATTTTGAGTTATTATTTGATTTAGAAATGTGGGTTGAAATCATAACATAGATTATAATGATTTCATTTTCTTAAGCCTTTGGTAGATTATATTTTGTACAATAACATTTCAAGAAATCTTGTAACTTTGAACACAATGTTTTTCTATAAGTTTTGTTAATGCACAACATTAATTCTATGAGCTTGAGCTTGCATTTAGATTTAGTTTCCTTCATTGAGCATAATGTTCAATTTAATTTTTATATATTTTAAAATTATGTTAAAATTAAAATTAAAATTCAATCAATAAAGTGATTTATCTATGATTTTTCACACTCAATACCATGATAGAGAAATCAAATTTTCTTATTGGAGGGTGGTTAATTTTGAGGTATTGAAAGCATGCCCAATTCTTCTTGGGAGGCTTTAAAATTTTGGTATATATGAGTAATGTCTTACAAAATGTTTTGGCTATAATGAATTAAAATTCATTATGACTAGCTAGAAGTTGGTCATAAATATGAGCTTATAATATTAACATGGAGTTATTAAGTTCATATGTATAATAGTAAATTGACATGCATGGCAATTATTTCGATTTGCACAAGTCAATCACTAACAATTGTTTAAGCAAATAGCTTCCAAACTATTCATTGTAATCTATCACAAATGTGTGAGCAAGCTTACATGCACAAGCTTGATTGAAAATAGGTTGTTGACAATATTAACATTTGTTGCATTTGAAAAGTATATGTGAATATGAATACAATCATCGATGAAATTTGTCTATTATTATGTTGGCACAACGATACCCACCACTACACATAAATTAACAATTATGATATAACTTGAATGTCAAACATACATTTAATATCAAAACATAACAAGTTGTTGACAATTATAAACAAATAAAATGTATCTATATTTTCAGAATTATTTACATAACACTTGTTGATAATTAGGTGTAATTTTAAAATTGTAACATAATCGTGAAATGACAAGGCAAAAACCTTATATGTTTAGATGCTATTTATATTTATATCAAGTGGATTGGACATTTGTTTTATGATCATGCAATGTGTGATCATGAATCAATAACTTCAACAAATTTACATGGCCCATGGTTACATAAAGTTCACTCATATGAATTCTAAAATTATTGCATATCCTGGGAGAAAATAATAATCGGATGTTTTGCATGATTGATTAGGAAATGCATTGATTTAGGATTTTGTTACAATATTCATTTATAACATACCCCACTTCCATTGCATGCACCTTGGATTGAATTTCAAATTTAATTAAATCCAAATACATTGATTGGAATTTTAATTGAATTAAGATTCAATTGAATTGAACTCAAATTCAATTGAAAAGAAAAGAAATACAGATTGATGGATAAGATATTGAAATGTTGTTGGTGAATATGGTGTGAAAAAAAAAGAGTAAAAATACAAATATTAAAAAAAAACACCTTTCCATGCCTCTTTGCTTGGCAATGAGCTAAAGAGCTTCTAGACTAATATTTGGTAAGATGAAACACTATGAAACTTTATAATTGTCTTGCCTACACCGATTTTAATGAATCGTCATCATTAAAAAAATATGTAAAAAAACAAACAATTACATAAACAATTATTCTAAAGACAACCTTTGAACAATGTAATTAGAAAAGAATAGTGGAAATAGATAGTCTAGATCAAAATTTAAAAGATAATTTTTTTTTAAAAAAAAAGTTGAAAAGGATAAGAACCCTAAAGAAAGGAAGGGGAGAAAGGTTTAGGAAAGGATGACAATTTGCCATCATGATCATGCAAAATGATAAAAAACCATGCTATTGTTGAATGTAATTATTAATGTGTTACAAATAAGACCATAGGATGAAACTTGACATTTATGAAATCAAGATGAATTTGAGATGATCTACTTGAGATTAATATGACATTTTCATTAATGGGACACAAATAAGACTTAGGAGTGTGAAGCTTCACATTTCTAAAACGAAAATGAATTTGAGATGATTACTTGAGATTAAGACGACATTTTTGTTAATGTGTCCCAAATAAAACCTTAGTATGAAGCTTCACACTTATAAAATGAAAATCAACTTGAGATTATCTACTTTGAAATTAATATATCACAAATAAAACCTTAATGTGAAGCTTCACACTTATGAAATGAAGATCAATTTGACATGATCTACTTGAGATTGATATGATATTTTCGTTAATATGTCACAAATAAAATCATGGCATGAAGCTTAACAAAGATTGTGTACTTTGAGATTGATACAACCTTTTTTGTTTTAAAGATCTAAGCAATGCATTTTGATCTTAAGTCAAATTCGAAAGCGTTTTTCTCTCTCTTTTCTCCATGATGTGCCTTTTCTAGATGGCAATAAGATTAATTTGAAAGGCTTTTGATTGATTTATTTATTTATAGTGGGATTCTCACATACCTATTTTGATTGTAGATTCCATTCTTTGTATAGGGCATTTAAAAAAAAAAAAAAGCTTGTCATCATGAATTACAACCATTTTTTAAAAAAAAATTGAAAAAAAGTTGGAGTTGTTTTGGAAGGAAGATTGGAAAAGAACCAAAGAATATAATCCTAAATAAATAAATAAAAATTGTTTCCTAGGAAGAAGATTCAAGGAGAAAAACATAGGAGCTAAGAAAAGCTAAGGTAGAGTAGTTGGGCATGACGCACCCACCCTAAATGGGTATCCCTAAAAGTTAAAAGAGATAATACACTCTAAAAAGGAAAAACAAAAAGAGAGAGAGAAAAAAAGAAAAAACAAATTTTTTTAATTAAAAAATACTAATTAGGTAGCAAGTCACGACAACCAAAATGGATTGCATGGGTACAACACTTTATTATTAGGGGTGGGGGGGTTTTTTTTTTTAAAATTATTTAAAATTTAATGAATAGTTTGTTTATTTATTTGTGGGGAAAAAAAAACATTTTTTGCACGGGTGTAGTCAAGTGGGATAGGCTCCAGAGTCCTTACCCACGTTGTCCCTTCTGCAAGTTGGGTCGGCTTCATAGGCAAAACCCTTTGTGAAAGTGGGCTAAGGGGGCTCACTGGGCTCCAGTTGCCCCCACCCCCCCCCCCGGGGCCCTTTCTCTGTGCTCTGGAAACTTCGTCGTCTTGCACTGTCGTCGTCGCCATGGAGGATTTGGTTCTTGTTGCGCAATAAGGAAAAAATGTCGTGCGTGAATAGTTTTTTTTTTTTTTTTTTTGGCCAAAAAATTTTTTTTTCTTTTTTTTTTCGGCTTTTTGTTTTCGGATTTTTGGTTGTTGGGGGGGGTTTTTTTTTTCTTTTTTTTTATTTAAAAAAAATTCTC
>Ga0116229_10008890_pt1 | contig 15488 bp, 6 predicted proteins | sample S1TSphgellanicum_3_FD_87313 | JGI IMG/M metagenome (GOLD analysis project Ga0116229, IMG submission 87313) | Host-associated microbial communities from peat moss isolated from Minnesota, USA - S1T2_Fc - Sphagnum magellanicum MG | ecosystem: Host-associated > Plants > Peat moss > Unclassified... | reverse complement strand
TTTTATTTTTTTTCTTTTGTTTTGTTTATATTATTTTATTTTATTTTTTTTTTTGTTTTTGTTTTATTAATTTTTTTTTTGGGTATTTTTTTTTTTTTTTTTTTATTGTTTTTTCTATTTCTTTTTTTTTTTTTTTTTTTGGTGTAGTGAATTCAATATCATTCTTTCCTTTGTTTTGGTGTAACAAAGCTAAGTGCAACAACAGAACGTGAGGTAGTTCTATATACAAAATTCAAAGGTCAATTGACATTGGTGGAAAGAAAATCCTATTTCCTTACTTTGTCTTTCCTAGGGAACCATGGTCACTATGAACTTGGCCCATTGCAATAAGAAAACACCTATTGACCAAAAAAACAAACATAAGTTAAAACAATATAGCACACAAAATTTGGAACAATGTGGGGGTAAACACAACAAAATATCCAAGGCAATCAAAACCTTAAAAACATATGCAGCACTCAACCTACTTCAATCATTCAATTCATGGCCTTCACATTCCAAGTTTTGATTACAACATCAAATGGAGGTGTTCCAAGCGTAAATAGAATCTATGCATATATTTGCATAATGAAATCAAGGTGCATTGTCAACCTAGTTTTCAACTTATTCTTCACAAAACTCAAGATGAAAAAACATCTCTTGTCTTTCGCATTACCCAACACCATACCCATTGACAACCCAATTAACTTAAACCATTTAGATAGTTGGTGTGTAATGAGTTGGCTGTTTGATAACATGCACATGGATTACATTCATGAATTAATTTCACGGTAGCATGAAAATTATTCTAGATTGTGATCTTGAAGGGAAAAAACACTATTGGTCCAATAATTCCTCATTAAAAATGAACTAAATGAAGATTCGATTTAAATGAAGAGTCTTCCCATGGCAATAATGAGATTTCTAAATGTTGGTTCATACAAGAAATGTGTGTTCTACTTGTAGCTCGACTGAAAATTACAAATAGATAATGCCCATGACATTCAAGACATCTCAAATAAAAAATATTTTCTCCAATTCCTTGATGAAATAAAAAGCAACACTAATACACTATTTCTTCACATCTTCAATTACATTTTCATAATCAACTTTTTAAATTACACTCAAGTCCCCATTAGTGAATCTTGTTTATGCACCACGATAGTAAACCCAAAAACTTGAAATGTTGCATATTCCAAAGCAAAATCAAAAGCAAAAACCCAACTCATGTTTAGCTTTTCAAATTGCAATGCTAGATAGTATAAAAGAATGTGTTGAAATCCTTGGGTGAATACTAAGTAATAGGATTACAATACATATAATACATATTAGCCTCACATACCTTCAAGTTCTAGTTACAAAATTGCACGGCATGAAAATATCCTAGGTCTAACCAAACTTTGATCAACCCTAACACATTAAAACAAGGGAATTATGCAACTAAAAAAACCTTTGTGTCACACAACAATTGGAAATTGGCTTTAGCAACAACGCTTGTTGCATGGTCTTCAAACATGTTCACCACCACATTCTTGTACTTTGTTAAAATTTATTTTGTAGGGGAAACTATTATATAAGTCCATCACATCTTCACAATTTTCAAGATTTTGAGGGCTTTAATTTTATGAAAAGGTTTGCACCTTTATAATGGTGCTTCAAGCTATGTGAATAAAAGGTGTACACAAATTTAAAAAAGGCTTCAATCTTAAACACCAAGGCCAAATGAAAGAAAAATTGAACTACCAAATTAATTTTATGCACAACACAATGCCCCCCCTAACATGAAAAGGACATTTTTTCTTTTAATTATGTCATAACAAATTTAAAACTCTAAAAAATCATCACACCATCTATGTTGAAACATATTAGTTTCAAACCTAGATTTGATTTAGAACCTTGCCATAATATAATAAGGCATACACAATCAATCTCATGAGGTTATTTGCAAAAACATCATTTGCAACTTGTTGCAAAGTTAGTAGGATAGCCATTTCCACGCTTCCACCACAAATGCATGCACATTTACCCAACTTATTTCACAATTGATAATTATGAATTCATCACAACTCATAACAATAAACTAGGCTTTATGCATCACCACGTTCCATGGATTGCAAAACCACCTTGAGTATATATACTCTACCATATTCCACCCAAAAGAATTTGACTAGTGTTTTTAATGATTTTTGGGCATTTAAATGAAGTTGAATAAGCTTTTCATGACTTCAATCTCCATCATCAATCACCTTTGCTTCATGAGATGGAATATTGCAACAATTTGCACAATTTGACATTTATGCTTGAGGTGACCACCATTAGCAATTTGTTGAATGACATAATTTTCCCATGCAATCTCACAAACTTGGGCCTTTTATTTTTTAAATGCTGAATTTTTAAACTCATGGAGTATTCTCCCACATGCACCCTAGGATGTGCAAACTTGGTTTTCCAATGGCCAACATGTTTTTGCAAGCCATCAAATTTGGGAACAAATTTATCACAATGCTCTACAACATATAATTCTTGCACCTTACCATATTCAACATATCATTTTCCCCAATTACAAATTATGTCCATTGTCAATTTCATTACCTAGACATCTTGGAACATTCAATTCAACTCCAATTCTTTTTTCAATATAAGGCCACTTTGACATGGAATTTCTAGAAGGTTAATTCTTCCCCAATAATACTTGAGTTTGAATAACTTATGGCTCCTCCCTCTACCAAGTTTAAAACATTAACATGGGCCAAATAAACACTAGAATGCGCACAACACAAATGATTGTGCCTTTTTACACTAGTCCAAAAGTGAAGTATAATACACTAGTGTAAATCACTATGGGACTTTAAAAGTGAAATAGGTTCACCCCACTTGTCACAACCCTAGCCTTGGGCTCGCGACCAAGGCAAAAGGGCTTGCAAGGGTGCGAGCCAAGTCTAAGCTCGGGAGTCGCATTCTCGTGCCCCGAGAGTGAAAAAGAATGTGAGGAAAGAACCCTCACACTCCCAAGTGCACTCCCACTTTGGGAGTTAGAGTTTCGGTGGACTTTCGAATGTTTAGAGAGTGATTGCAAGGGTCAAAACCCAATGGCTTGAGGAGTTCCTTATATCATTGGAAAGCTATTGAAATTTGAATGTCTAAAATGGGCTCGAATTGCCCATTTGGACATCTAAAACATAAGTTATGGCCAAAAGAAACACTGGGAGTCAAATTAGTAGTTTGACTCCCGACCATTAAAAGTCGAGAATCACCCCAATTCCCTTGCATGCAAGTAGCGTGCAACATACTGTTGGAAATTTTTCAACAAGGGCTACAACTTTGTTTTAGACCTCATCTCAATCGAAGGTCTGCACACAAAGTTATAGGGCCCCAAAGTCACGGAAGTCCCAACTTTAGCAATTTCGGGACTCCCACTTGGGAGTCCCGGGACAAAAATGCCATTTGGATGTGGGCTTCGTGGAGACGCACAAAGTATACTATAAAGGGGAAGTTGGTGGCTTCCCCCAAGTCCAAGCCATGGTGAATCTTGTGAGTCTGAATTTGCCCGTGGCTCATCCTAACACCAAATGTGCTCTAATTATGCACTAACCAACTTGTTGTTTGGTTTTGTGCAAATCCGAGTGAGTGATTAAGTGTTTATCATTCTTCCTAGTCCCATCCCGAAATTCCAGCATGCCCCTCTATGCCTCAAAGTGCTACAAGCCAGGAAGCGTGCCCTGACTCCTTGCTCTTCCGTTGTTTTCACTTCAGACCCGTATTTGGAATCTATCAAAGAGTTAGTGTCGCAACCCCATTTTGAAGGAAGTGTGAAGTCGCCACTCACACTCCCGAAAATGGGACTTGGGAGTCCTCTGGGACTCCCAAAAACTCAGAGCGCGATTGCAAGGGTCAAAACACTTTGCATTGAAGCGTTCTTTATACTGTTGGAAAGGTCTTGAAGTGTAAATGTCCAAAATGGCCTCACAAGTTATGGTCGAAAGAAGGGCCGGGAGTCAAACTGGCAGTTTGACTCCTGACCACTAAAAGTCGGGAATCGACCCGATTCCGGTGCGTGCAGGTGAAGTGCAACACACCGTTGGAAAGCTCTTGAGGAAAGCTACAACTTTGGTTGAGACCTCGTCCCGATCCGAGTTTGGGGTGAGGAGTTATGAGCGTCCAAACTCCCAGGAATCCAAACCGAGACAGTTTCGAGACTCCATTTTGGGAATCCCGAGAAAAAGAGCCATTTGGATGCAAGTGCGGTGGAGAGCTACAGAGAATACTATATGGGGGAAGGTGGTGGCTTCCCCCGAGTCCGGGCCATGGTGAGTCAAGTGAGTCCAAGGTAGCCCGTGGCTTGTCCCAACACCAAAAAGGGTGCAGAATGAGTTTTAACCAACTTGTTGGTTGGATTTGGATGCAGGACTGTGTAATTGAATAAGCTTGTCCCTCTTCTTAGTCTATCCCGGAGCTTTCAGCATGCCCCTCTCACCCCCCTTTAATGCTTGAAGCTGGGAGCGTGCCCTAAGTCCAGAATTTTCGCAATTTGAGTGACTTAGTCCCAACTTGGGGCTAACTTGGGACTTGGGAGTGCGTCATAAGGGGTGTGTCACCACTTTAACCATTTCACTTTTTTTTTAAGTTATGTCATTATAAAGTCATTATGTTATCATGATGTTTTATTATTAATTGATATAATTCACTATTAATTGAAATAATTCATTATGGTTTTTAAAAAAATTTATGATGTCACTTTAAATACCTTAGGCTACTTTTGGCCATTCTAGCTTACATTATTTTCAACTATTTTTAATTATTTCACCTTCAATTATTCTTGGTTAGTTTAACCTAAAGTAAAATAATTTAAAATAATTTATGTTATAATATCTTGAAATATGTGAAAATAGCCCAAGGTGGAATAACCTAAAATAACCAATAATAATAAGGTCAAAAAGCTTAAAGTAACATAGGGTGAAATTATTTATAATAGTAAAAAATAACTTAAAATCACTACAACAAAACCATGTCTTTTATGTTGTCTTTTATGACTGAAAAGTAATAAAAATTGGACCCCGAACAAGATGACCATATTAGCAAAAAGACTTAGTCATTTCAAACAAACATTTGGGGGTAGCTTAGTCATGTGAACTTGAATAAAATTGACTAACCACATCCATGTGGCACACGTGACACATGTTTATTTTGATTAAAGAATTAATAGGTACTAGTTAATGTCACATGTTCATTGATGGTGATGTGTCATGCATATTATATAAAACATATATATATATATATATATAATTCCTAGGATGTAAAATGTGAGCTTAAGGAGGTAGGGTCATTAAGCATCTAAGGCACTTCTTAGCATGTGGCCCAATTGTAAACGTCCATTAGGCATATGTAGGCCACTTGTAAACTAACATAATGAAGTTAAATTTGGCTATTTTGGTTAAACTTGGTTAAATTGTAATAAAGTTAACTAAACTTGGTTATTTAAGGTAAACTTGGCTATACTATGTTTTTTTGCCTAAACTTGGCTAAACTATGTTACTTTGGTTCAATTGGCTAAACTGAAATAACATAAAATAAAATAAAATAAATGAAACTAAATTATGTTATTTAGGTTAAGTTGGGTACGTTAAATTAACTTAAAATAGGTTAAACTAAATTAAATTAAATTTGGTGAAACCTAAAGAAATCAACCTAAATAAAGGTATTATAATTTTAACCAAATTTAAGTTGATTTAACCTTCATACTTTAATTTAACCTTGTTTAGCCAAATTTAACTAAACTAAATCAAGTTTACCCTCATTGCCAAATTTAACCAAATTTAGTTAAGTTATTATTTACCTACTTATTATGCCACATCATTTATATTATGACTAAAATTAGTCACACTATTGTAAACACTAACACCATGTTAGTATGAACATACCATGTCATTTATACCATGATTAAAATTAGTCACAAATTAATAAGAACTAAGCCACATTAACATGGTCAAATACACGTGCCATTAACATTGTCCAATATGACTATAATTGTTGGTTTACTTAGTCATAATAGACACTACTACTTTGGCAAGGGGGCAAAGCGGACAAAAATAATTCCTTTTAGTCATTTTGAAGTAATATAAATTCAACTTAGTCATTACAGTCACCAAACAGGGGGGGTGAAAAAGACATGGTTTTGTTGTAGTGAATGGAACAACCTCAAAATAACATTTCAAAATAACCTAAGGTTGAATAACATAAAATAAAATAGGCAAAAATAGCCTAAAATATCATAAAATAATATAATGTGGAATAGTTTTAAATAACAAAATAAGATGCATTAACCAAAAATAACCTATGGTATAATAGTCCAAAATAAATTAAAATAACCAAAGGTGGATTAACTAAAAATAACCTAAATAAAATAGCTTAAAGTAATCTAAAATAATTTAAAGTGGATAATTTATAATAACTTAAAATAGCCTATGGCACAATAGTTTAAAATAACCAAAGGTGCATTAATAAAAAATAACTCAAAATAAAATAACTTAAAATAACCTAAAGTGGATAATTTATAATAGTTTAAAACAGCCTAGGGTACAATAGCCTAAAGATAACCTAAAATCTTAGCCTATGGTAATTTAAGAATAATTTAAAACATCATATATTATATTAGTAATAACCTAAAATAACATACACTAACTTTAAAATAAGATAAGACTAATTTAAGAACTTAATTTATGGTAGCCTATATTGGAAACAACTTGAAAACAAACAAGAAATGAAACATTCAAGGTTCATGAAATGGAACAATTGTATTAACTAACGAAAAGCTTACAAAGGTTGTATGCTTCAAATGCTACAATCACAAAACTATGGCTTACAACAACTAACAAGGTTTGAAGCTTTTATGTGCACTCAAAACCATGAAAGGAGAAAATGAATGACGATTAAAAAACACTCCATTATATACTATCTCCTAACCCTAAAGTAGTTGCCACCAAACCCTAACCTAGTTGCCACCAAACCCTAACCCTAACCCTAGCCATCACCAAGCCCTAAGTAGCCTCCACTTCCAAACCATAGCCACCACTATTCAACCTAACTTAACTACTATAAGATGTGAATATTATTCATCTTTTTGATGAATGTTAGTCATATTCACAAACGTTGGGGATTATAATCGAATAATATTTCTAACAGCCTACGTATAAATTAATAAAATAATGTGCATAATAATGTGTGGTGACAAATCATTTCATTTATTTAAATAATGGTTTAATATTTAAAGACTTGTTCATTAAGGATGGAGGTTAATGAAGGTGTGAGGTTCAAATTTTCACATGTGCACCTTAAGTTGATGGGTTAAATGACTCAAGTTCTTAGGTGCCTAACCTAGGTTCTTAATGCCAATCCTAACCTAAATTAGGTTTCTAAATGCTTTAACTTAGTTTAGGTTCTTAGCTTAAAGGGCTAGGTGGTTAACCTAAATTAATTTAGCCCTATGAACTAGGAGTTTAATTTACTAAATTAACTATTATTAAATTTAACTAAATATCAATGAAATTAACTATTAGTGAATTCAATTAATTGTTAGCAAATTAACTATTAATGAATTCATTTGTCCATATTAATCAATTGATGTTCATTAAGGGGTTAACCATTTTCACCATGACAAATTTGTTCAAGTTATTCCAAAATCTAATGAAATACAAAGTGAATTGGGACACATATTAATGTATTGATATTAAAAACCATCCCAACTAGGAAAAATTTTTTTTTTTTTTTTTTTTGATAATATTTTTAAAATCATAATGTTCCCCTTTACACACCAAATTTTTTTTCAAAATGCAACACAAGGACCAAACAATCAACAACACTTGCCAAAAAACAAAATTAATACTTAATCTTAACACTTCAAAAGATGCAAGAAAAAGACACAACATGAACTATGAAACACCACCAAAGTCTAAAACAAGCATTACAATTCATGCAAAAACCATGTAGATAACAAAAATTGAAGTTTTCCAAATGCATAAATAAACAAATTAGATGAAAACCTTGTATTTACTTGGGCTTCAAAAATATGTTGTCATTGAATGGTACATTCAAGCTAATAGGAACCAATAGTGCACTTTTAATGATTGATTATGTGATTTTTTATGCCAAAATATTCTTAAAATATTTTAGGAATATTTCATTGTCATAAAAAAATATCATTAAAATTTTCTTATGACTCAAAGATGTAATATACTATAATGTCAAAATGTGTTTAAAGAATTTCCCCTAATTAAAATACTACCCAACTTACATGATTAATTAATTACCTTTCTACCTTAGGCTATTATTGATTATTATAGGTTATTCCACATTAGGGGATTCCATGTTATTATAGGTTGTTACACCTTAGGTTATATTCAACCTAAATTATTCAACTTTAAGTTATTATACCTTAAGTTATTTTCAGTTATTATAAGTTAATCCACCCTATGTTATTATCAGCTATTTTAAGTTATTCCACCTTAGGCTATTTTAGGTTATTATACCTTAAGATATTATTCTTGATTATTTTGAATTATTCCACCCTAGGTTGTTCTAGGTTATTATTCAAACCATTAAGTCCAGTGATCCCATTTGTTTAAAACAAGTTACACCTACAAGTGACTTTATTATATTGAAAGTTATGGTTCATTTCTACCCTTTCCATTGGTCTTTTGAAATTCTCACAAACCTACAATACTTTATTACACATTTAATTATTTATTCACTCAAAATAACCAAGAAAAAATTTCAAACCACCAAATCCAATCATTTCATTAACCATAACATAATTTCTTTACACAAGTAAACACATGTACGTTTGCAACTATAATCTATAGGTGCAATTTAAATTGAATAAAACACCCCATGTTGTTTAATCACCTATGAATCACATTACTAGTCCCAAAAACAACTAAATTTTCATTTGTTGTTGGATGTCACTAGTTGTTGGATGATATGACAAAAACTTTCATCTTCATTTTCATCCAAATTAATAATAGTCACAATTCATAGTCATATACACAACTTAAAACCATGTTGTACTTACATATGCAATTTCAAGTGTTTTTTGCATGGTGCCATATAGGATAATCATTGGCAATTGCGAAAATGGTTGATTTGAACATAAATTGTAAACACATGGGTTGATATGGACATGATTCCTTATAATGTACGTAAACACATTAAAAACGTTTATGAAATTAATATAAATTTTAACATTAAAACATGAAACAATAATCATTTGTTACACATCTATTGGCTTTTTAGTTTTAGCTTAAATATACCTTATAACATTGTTATAAAAAATTTGAAGCTTTGGACTTTGGAATGAAATTTTAATGAATTGACCGTCTTGTCAATTCTACATCACTAGTACAAATTGGCCAAAATGTAACCATTTTATTTGCAACTACACGCAACTACTAGTTATTTGCAATTATTTCTTGTGTTGGTCATATTTGCGACTACACTACAATTAGTTTGCGACTATTTTGATGTTTATCCTTATATGTGAACAACATTTAGTTTGGTTTTCATCCAAGAAGAATGATTTATGTCCCATTAGTTACAAAGTGACCAATTTAATTGCACCCTATGAATATACAGAGGTGTATTAGGATTTATAAATGTATATTTCGATCATATATGAACAACCATATTATATTTATATTCAAATATTATTATTAGCATAAATGGCCTTGATATTATGGTTACATTAGTTAGTGTATATTTTGAAGATATTAAAATCTTATGTAAAATATTTACCAAATATATTGTGCCCATATTACAAATTTATCCAAACTATTTTTTTTGTTAAAAAATTATTAAAAATGAAATTTATTATTATTTATATTAATTACATGTAATATTAAAAAATTCAAATTTTTATCTTTCTCTCAAATTTTATATTATTTTCAAATGACTAATGTACTTATTAAGAATTTTTTTAGTAAAACATTTAAGAATTAATTACAATAAATCATAATAGTTCTAACAAGTGACATGATCATATATAATAATAATAATAAAATAGCTCACTTAGGCTAACTACAAATTATATTATTATTATTATAAATAATCAATTATGAAATATTACTATATTATAATAAATAACATGAAATATTGATATATAGTTATAAGTTTTTATATTTCAAATTTATAATTAATATGTACTAATTATGAATTACTCGATGATTATAGTCAATTACTGATATATATATTTTATTTTCACTTTTATTTTATTATTTTATTATAATTATTGTAGTAGTTAGAATGGAAATCTAATAAATTATTATACAAATGCAGAAATTATTTTCAAAGGAAAAATACACTTATCAAAAATATAAAATACTTATTGTGATAGTTCCTAAATAGCTATAATGAGTGAAATAATAATATGAATAATAAAAATAAAAAAATTAACCTTGGTTACTAACTAGCTACAATAATAATTGAATTAATTTTATTTATAATATTAAAATTTTAATTATTATTACTTATTATTTTCTTTTTAAATGAAAATAATCAAGGGAATAATTATAATAAAATAGTTAGCCTATGCTAGGTTTTAGTTATAATATTAAATTAAAAGCACTATTACTAAATATTTATAATTAATAGTTAATAATTATTAATTACTGAATATCTCATTTATTACATTAATTTATTTGGTTATGAAATAATAATTAATTAGTTTCTAATTTAGTTGTTAATTAATTAATTAATTAGCAAGTTTATTAATTTTTAAAATATTTTATTCATTAAATAATTATATATTTTATTAGTTTATTAGTTTATTCATTAGTTCATTAGTTAGTTTATTAGTTAACTAGTTAGTTGTCACTTACCTATTTAATTATATACTTTTCAAGCTTAGAATGAAAGCCAAAACAAATGGGGTAAACTTTTGAGTTGCAAGTTGTTTATGACTAAAACTTTTTCCTTATCATTATTAGGATGGGCCAAAAATGGTCAAAAACATAAGTAGGCATAGAAATGTTGGGTACATGCACCCAAAGGGCCCAATTGTTTTGGCTTTGTGTAAAGGGGGGTGTTGGATTTTCTTTGATTCCCAACATGTTCAAATCATATTTTGATTGAGTTCCCAACGTGTTTCACAAGTTCCTAATGTGTTCCCCAACATGTTCCCAATAATACATCATTTTGTCCCCTATATTTTGCCTTGCATTCTCCTCTTCTAATTTGTATGGGCAGCATAAAGGAAGATAAGTCACAATATATCTATTTTGGGATTGTCCAAAGTTTGATTCAACTTGCTTTGGTCATTATATATGGCACCAAGCACTTGGCATCAACATTTGGAAAAATAAAATAAATAACCATCTAGGTGGACTACCCTTCATGTTACTCTATAACCTCAAAAACACTTACCCATATATTTTGGCACTACTCAAAGACAAAGATGACATGAGGATGGTATTCCCTTTTTTATATTAGCTAAAAACATTTCCTCATATCAATTATATATGGAAAGTTTCAGCTTAGAGCAATGTTTATTCAACAAAAAACTACCCAATAGCTTTAAAAGGTTAAATGGTCCTTGCTTAAAGGCATTGTGCTTTGGTGTATATGGATTGAGAGAAATGACCTAGTCTTCAATGACAACAAGTGGCATGACTTTAAATTGAAGAGGGTAATGTGGAAAAACATGTTGGATTATGTTAGATTGGAATGGCAACATAGTATGAAGTTGATTTTAAAACACCCATGAGAAGAAGGTAGACTCTTGAAGTTGTTTAACAAAGTTTGGTGTGGGCCCACCATGCCATCTTTTGCGCAAGATGGGTGAAAAATCAATTGGTGTTACCAACCACCCAACTACAATAACACTAAGTGTTATGTTCCCAGTTGGTTGGGGTTGAATGTCCCCTAGTTTCTTCTTGCACTAGTTCCTCACAATAACTTTATTCAATTGAAATTTTTAATATTAAAAATTCAAGTACTGAACCAAAAACTTAAGTTAAATGAATTATTTGGCATTCATGTGCCAAATTTACCAAGTGACTAGTACGATATCCATGTAAAAAGTTGTCAAGTCAAAGAGGCCCCATGTAAATATGTAGGTGGGTATGAGGGTACGTAGATAATTAAGTAAGTGGATATGTGGGTAGGTGGGTAAGTATGTAAGTAAGTAGGTCAATAAGTAGGTAGGTGAAATTTAATATTAAAAATAAATGTTAAGGAATTTGGAGGTAGAGGAGGACTACTTAATTATGGACTTTAAAAGAACCATGAAAAAATATTTCATTAACTTAACATCGATTTAAAGCCTCCTTTTATGGGTAGCACTTAACATTGTGTTATTGTTATAAGATCTATGATTTTTGAAGTTTTGATGTTAAATTAACACCCATTGAACTTTGTGTGCCATTGAGAATTTGATGTTAATTTACATTCTTGATGTGAATGAAATCTAAAAACTCACTTTTTTAACATCAACTTAGTATAAAGTGTGATTGTAGATTCAAAAGTAAAAATGAAAAAAGGACATAAGTCACATTTGAATTGATAAAAATAAATTTTTTATTTACCAAGTGGTCATAAATTCTACAAATGACAAGTTACAAGTCAACAATTGGAATTGGACATGGGTTCATTAGGGGTCAAGGGTGTAGGTTTGCTTGAATGTTTCAAAAATATTGTCCTTCATAAAAATTTTGGCAGTTTTTGGTACAAAATACCACCTAAGGCAATGTGAAATGTGTGATAATAAAAATGTAAAATTACAATCTTGTATTTTTGAAAAAACACATCACAAAAATGTGAAAATATTTCCATGGATATGAATATAAATGGTATTTTGGGGGATTGTATTTAACACCAAAACATTTGTCCTATAGAGCAAATACCTCTTATGTATGTAAAATTATTATAATATAACCATTTGTATAAGAAAAAAACTATAGTAAGTTGATATGTATTTATAGGATGCATCTTTTGAATACCTTATTGGCCCAATTACATATATTGATGAACCCTTAGATGTTAGGAGTGTGCTAAAAATCAACAATTTGTTATCCATGTAACAAAATATTTTGATTTTTGTGTGAATGGACAAAAATCACCTTTTAGTGTATTTAACATGATCTATTTTAGTGCCCTATCTATTTTTATATTTAAAATTATTCCTTTCAAAATTGTAGTCATATGGTTTACAATTGGGTCTTAGACTTTCAAAGTACCCAAAAAAATGACTTCTTTTCACCATATACCAAAATTTTCTATAGATTTGACCACAAAGTGAGTAGAAAATTGTTGTAAGTCATGTGGTTTGAATGTTTTAAGAACTTGACACACAAAAATTGTGCAATTTGTATGTATAGGTGGGAAGGTTGATGGAAATGTCTTCAAATGTTGTGGTCTTTTAAAATATCAGAAGACTTCAATACCTTTATCATTTTTGAGACATTCAATCAAACTGTGACCCTAAATTGAAAACTAATTAACTTTAGTTTTATTGGCCATGTTAATAAGGAAAATATTATACATTATTGTGAAAAAATTTGAACTTGATTCAATGTATGAGTGACATCTTCACACTTGAATATTATATATTAAAGAATGTGCCCCAATGGCACATTCTACATCTTAATGAACATTTTGGGCAAGGATTAAAGTTAAACTAGGTGCAAAATGCACCCTAGGGGTCACCTTCCTTGACAGAATGGAAAGTTTTTAAACAATTTTTACTATAAATAGTGCTTTGGTTTCTACAAAACTAGAACTTTTTTCAAAATCAATAATTTTTTTCCAAGAAGGCCATGTTCTCCAATTTAAGACATTTGAAAAATGTGCAAAATCTTTATTCAAAATCTTTTATGTGTGCATATGATGGATGGACATGTTTCATAAATTTTAGATGAAAAATCAATAGGGAAAGTTTTTTGTTTGAAGTTTGAACATGTCATAAACAGGTCACTACAATCAATTGCTTATTTTGTGATTTTTGAAACATAATCATGTCAAGAAAATTACTAAGATTGAAAGGAAGGGTCCTTCTACACCTTTCATTTTCTTGATTTTGGCTAAACTTGGAGTATTATTATATGGCAACGGATGCTTTTATAGGCCTTCCCTAATTATTGAGTTTTGACACGATCATCAACCTAATTATTAGTGACCTATTAGTTGATTCTTGATTTGTTGATAATTTGTTAATCACCTAATTGTGTAATATCAAAATTTCAAAATCTAATAATCTACTTGAATGACATGGTTATCAATCCTTTAAAAAAAACATTTTAATGATGTAAAAAAATTGAAAAATTATGTAACTAATTAATATTTGACAAGAGAACCAATGGTTACTGATCAATTATTTGATAACCTACCTTTCTACATGACTACTGGTTATTACCCAATTAATATCAATAATTTAATAATATTTTTTCAAATATTGATATTGATAACCTACTTAGCACCTTTTCTATAAAAATAATAACCTACTCGAGAATTATTTTAAAAAATAATAAATAACCAACATTTGTTGTTACCTCAAAGGGGGTAGGATAGCTTCAAGGATTTAAGCCCAAAATCAAGAGAGACGCCCAAAGAACAACATTTTTGTAATGTAAAATATTGCAAGGTAAAAACCTAAACGGTGGAAAGTCTTTCCAATTCATTGATGAATGCATTTTCCATTTAAGGAGGTGCCTTTATTACAAATTCACAAACCTTACATTATGTTTTAGGGCTTATTCATATTTGCATGTCGTATTTTGAAAGTTTATCCCATCACCATCTTTTTTTTAAAAAATTGGTGAAATATGGTACTTAAACCTTCATGTTATAACTTGACTCCACTTGTAATAAAACAAGAGCACCCTCGCCCCATTACAATAAACACACTTGGATTTTCTTCCTATGATTTTGGTTAGTGATAATGATTGGTTCATATGTAAAGAATTAAATAGTTTCATGTTGTTTAAAGTGATTTTTTTATGTTTATGTGTTCTAGGACACTCAACATTCCACACTAATTTTAAAAAAATAAAGGTGTAGTTTACAATTGTTGGGTGGAGATGTGTCATTTGATTATAAATTATAAATTATAAATTAAATAAGTTGCATGAAATTGAATTTGAACTATGAATATGCAAATGATATGGTACTTTTTTAAAGGGCCATTAAAAATTATCATTGGTCCTTTGATTGACCCATGTGATGGTAATTAATTGTTCCTCATTTTACATTGTTTAATATTTTGTGTTTATGGTTGAAGATGAAAAAATGACTTGCACATTGTTTGGGATGTGGTATACACCATTAAAAACTAACATTCAAGGTGTGAGTGGATTTGTTTTAAGGCACATGTGTAGACCAATGTTGTTTGGTTCTTGAATTTGAAACAAACTTTAATTTTGGTTTGTTTGTCTTTTTTTTTTTTTTTTTTATAATTTTTATTTTTAATTTTTGTTTTTTTTTTAATTTTAATTTTTTTTTTAATATATTTTTTTTGTTTTTTAAAATCT
>Ga0116229_10008889_pt1 | contig 15490 bp, 10 predicted proteins | sample S1TSphgellanicum_3_FD_87313 | JGI IMG/M metagenome (GOLD analysis project Ga0116229, IMG submission 87313) | Host-associated microbial communities from peat moss isolated from Minnesota, USA - S1T2_Fc - Sphagnum magellanicum MG | ecosystem: Host-associated > Plants > Peat moss > Unclassified... | reverse complement strand
GTGAACCCTGACGAAGTGGTCGCCATCGGCGCCGCGGTGCAGGGCGCGGTGCTGCGCGGCGACGTGAAGGACGTGCTGCTCCTTGACGTCACCCCGCTCTCCCTGGGCATCGAAACCCTCGGCGGCGTGTTCACGCGCCTGATCGACCGCAACACCACCATCCCCACCAAGAAAAGCCAGATCTTCTCGACGGCGGACGATGGCCAGCAGGCGGTCACCATCAAGTGCTACCAGGGCGAGCGCGAAATGGCGGCGGACAACAAGCTGCTGGGCCAGTTCGACCTGGTCGGGCTGCCGGCCGCCCCGCGCGGCGTGCCGCAGATCGAAGTGACGTTCGACATCGACGCCAACGGCATCGTGTCGGTCAGCGCCAAGGACAAAGCCACCGGCAAGGAGCAGCAGATCCGCATCCAGGCTAGCGGCGGCCTGTCCGACAGCGACATCGAAAAGATGGTCAAGGAAGCCGAGGCGAACGCCGAGTCCGATCGCAAGCGCCGCGAAATGGTCGAGGCGCGTAACCACGCCGAGGCGCTGGTCCACCAGGTCGAGAAAAATCTTAAGGAACAGGGCGACAAGATTGCCCCGGCCGACAAGGCCGAGGCGGAGTCCGCAGTCGCCGAAGTGCATGGCTTGCTCGATGGCTCGGACGCCGAAGGGCTGAAGCGCGCCACCGACCGCCTCAGCCAGGCCGCCATGAAAATCGGCGAGCACATGTACAAAACCCAGCAGGGTGCGGCGCCCGGTGGCGCGGCGCCGGGCGGGCCCGGTGGCGACGATGTGGTCGACGCCGAATTCGAGGATCTCGACAAGAAGAAGTAAGTGTCAGTTGCCGGTTGCCAGTTTCCCAGTTGCCAGACAGCATCGTCCGGCGCTGGGCGGCTGGCCGCTGTGACCGTTCTGGAAACTGGCAACTGAAAACTGGCAACTGATAAATGGCCAAGCGAGATTTTTATGCCACCCTCGAGGTCGCTCGTGATGCGAGCGCCGACGACCTCAAGAAAGCCTACCGCAAGCTCGCCATGCAGTTTCACCCGGACCGCAATCCGGGCGACAAGCAGGCTGAGTCGCGCTTCAAGGAAGTCAACGAAGCCTATGACTGCCTGAAGGACGAGCAGAAGCGCGCCGCCTACGACCGTTTCGGTCACGCCGCGTTCGAGCAGGGCGGCGCCGGTAATGCCGGCTTCGACTTTTCCGGTGCCGGCGGCCTCGGCGACATCTTCGACCAGATGTTCGGCGAATTCATGGGTCAACGCGGCGGCCAGGGCGGCCGCCGCCGCACCCGCGCGGGCGCCGATATCCAGACGCAACTCGAAATCGACCTTACCCAGGCGTTTGCCGGCGCCAAAATGCAAGTCCGCGTCCCCACCAGGGTCGCCTGCGAGGCCTGCAAGGGTACCGGCAGCAGTGATGGCCAACGCGCCGCCGACACCTGCCAAACCTGCTCCGGCCAGGGCAAAGTCCGCGCCCAGCAGGGCTTTTTCGTCATCGAGCGCACCTGCCCCACCTGCGGCGGCCTCGGCCGCGTCATCCGCAATCCCTGCCGCGTCTGCCAGGGCGCCGGCACGGTGCAGCGCGAACGCGCCCTCCAGGTGGCCATTCCCGCCGGGGTCGAGGACGGCACCCGGATCAGGCTTGCCGGTGAGGGCGAGGCGGGCGGCCAGGGCGCCCAGAACGGCGACCTCTACGTCCACGTCGCGGTCCGCCAGCACAATCTGTTTCACCGTGAAGGGGCCCACGTGTTCTGCGAAGTGCCGCTCCGCATGACCCAGGCGGCACTCGGCGACAGCATCGAAGTCCCGGTCATCGACGGCACCCGCGAGCCGCTGCGCATCCCCCCCGGCACCCAGAACGGCGCCCAGTTTCGCCTCCGCGGCAAAGGCTTTTCGGTGTTGCGCAGCACCGCCCGCGGCGACATGGTGGTGCAAGCAAAGGTCGAAACCCCGCACAACCTCACCCGCCGCCAGCGTGAGCTGCTCGAAGAGTTCGAGGCCGAGGCACGCGGCCACGCCAAGGGCAGCCCTGAACACGAGGGATTCTTTGCGAAGATGAAGGATTTCTTTGAAGGGCGGGAATAAAAAAAGAACTGCTTCGTTTTGCTTCGCAACCTGTGGCGCGAGTGCGTCACATTCCGTCAATAAGACATTAACATGAATACGTGGCTTGACAGTTGTAAGCGTGCCACTTTTTGCTATATGCAATTCTGCACGGCGTAGCGTCGCAATCCCCCCCGTGGCGCCCGCTTTTGTGCAAGGCGGCGTAGCCTGCCCGGCTACGTCGCCATGTTTCCCGGCCCGGGCGCGTCTCGCCCCCCCGAGCGCGCCCGGTTGCGGGCCGGATTGTCGACCGGCCGGAACCTCCTCGCCCGTACTTGCGGGACAGCAAGGGGCCCGCCGCGATGCGGTGGGAAGATGAGGGCACTGTGTCACCCCGGATGCTGAACTTTCGCCCATCGGTGTTATAGCAACCCCATGAAAATCGGTGTCGCAGGCATCGCCGGCCGCATGGGCCGTCTGGTGGCGGAGGAAATTCTCGGCACCGGCGCCGTGCTCGCCGGCGGCACCTGCCTGCCCGACGACGTGCCCCCCGCCGGCATCAGCCGCTTCTCCGACATCTCCGTCCTCGCCGCCGCCGCCGACGTGGTGGTGGATTTCACCCACGCCCTCAGCGTGCGCGATCACGCGGCCTTCCTCGCCGGCGCAGGCACCGCGTGGGTGCTCGGCACCACCGGCCTGTCGCCCGAGGATCAGAACGCCGTGATCGCCGCCGCCCGCCGGGTACCCGTCGTCCAAGCCGCCAATTTTTCCCCCGGCGTCAATCTCGTCCTCGCCATGGCCGAGCGCCTCGGCGCCGCCCTGTCCGCCGAGTCCTACGACGCCGAAATCATCGACATGCACCACCGCCAGAAAGTGGACGCACCCAGCGGCACCGCCCTGGCCATCGGCGAGGCCGTTGCCCGCGGCCGCGGCGTCGAGTTCGCCGCTGTGCGCGTCGGTGGCCGCGACGGCCACGCCGGCCCGCGCCCCACCGGCGCCATCGGCTTCTCCGCCATTCGCGGCGGCCAGGTCGTCGGCGACCACACCCTGCTGTTCGCCGCTTCCGACGAGCACATCGTCCTCACCCACCGCGCCTTCGACCGTCGCAGTTTCGCCCGCGGCGCCGTCCGCGCGGCGTTGTGGCTGCGCGACAAACCGCCCGGCCTCTACAGCATGATGGACGTTCTCGGCATGGAGCCCGCTCGCCCATGAATTTCGCCAGCGACAACACCGCCCCCGCCAGCGCCGAAATTCTCGCCGCCGTCGCCGACGCCAACCGCGGCGCGGTGCCCAGCTACGGCGCCGACCCCGTCACCACCCGCCTGCGCGCTCGCCTGAACGACGTCTTCGGCACCGAACTGCTGGCCCACCCGGTCGGCACCGGCACTGCCGCCAACGCCCTCGCATTGGCCACGGTGGTGCGCCCCTACGGCGCCGTGATCTGCGCCGAGGAAGCCCACATCGCCACCGACGAATGTGGCGCCCCCGAATTCTTCATGGGCGGCGCAAAGCTCATTACGCTTCCGAACCGCGACGGCAAAATCGTCCCGGCCCAAATCGACGCCGTAATGGCCCGCGCCCGCGACGGCGGCGTGCACCACGTGCTGCCCGAAGCCGTCAGCATCACCCAGGCCACCGAATGGGGCACCGTTTACACACCGGAAGAAATCGCCGCGATCGCCGCCGCCTGCCGCGCGCACGGTCTGAAACTCCACATGGACGGCGCCCGTTTCGCCAACGCCATGATGCATCTCGGCTGCAACCCTGCCGCCCTAAGCTGGCAAGCCGGCATCGACGTACTTTCCTTCGGCGCCACCAAAAACGGCGCGCTGGCCGCCGAAGCCGTATTGTTCTTCAACCCCACCCTCGCCGAAGGTTTCGAACGCCGCCGCAAGCGCGCCGGCCACCTCTGGTCCAAAATGCGCTATCTGTCCGCGCAAATCGATGCGTACCTAACCGACGACCTATGGCTCCGCAACGCCGGCCACGCCAACCGCCTCGCAACCCGCCTCGCCGCAGGCCTGACCGCCCTCGGAACGGTACGCCTGGTGCAGAAAGTGCAAGCAAACGAACTCTTCGTTGCCATGCCCCCCAGCCTCATCGCCGCCCTCCGCGACACGGGCGCCTATTTCTACGAGTGGATCGCCGTCCCTGGCATCGACCTCCCCGTAGTCCGCCTCGTCACCGCCCACAGCACAACGCAGGACGAAGTCGATAAATTTCTATCGTTGGCGGCAGCGGCGTCAAGGAAGTTAGCAGCATAGAAAAGAAGCAGTTCTTTTTTGAAAAAAGGAACCAAGAAACTTTTGCTGCGAGCAAATGAAACGGCAGCAAATCAGTCCCCGCCCGCGCTTGCGGGAGAGGAAGGGGCCCGCCGCGAAGCGGTGGGAAGGTGAGGGTGGTCATTTCTCCTTGCACACCCTACGCCCGCAACCGCGAATTATCCGCATCATACGGCGACTCCGCAACAACAGTCGCGCGGTGCGTTTCCTGCAATATAACTACATCGAAACGACTACCAGCCTGCCCCAAATCCGGCCGTACCATCGCAAGCGCCACTGAATTCCCAACCCGCCAGCCATACCCTCCCGAAGTCGTCCGCCCCACCAACGCCCCATCAAGCAAAATCGGCTCCGAACCCCTTGCATCAGCATCCGTCCCACCCTCGACCTCAAGCGTCACGAACCGGTTTGCCGCCGGTTTCGCCCTGAGCGCCGCAAGCACCACTTCCAGCACCGGCCCGTTACGCGTTACGTGTAAGGGCGAGTCAGTCATGAGGCTCGCCCGATGACAGGCTTATCAACACATCCGCGGCGATCGCGCCGTGACCGCGCGCCACTGCATGGTCAGGTTGAGGCCAATATTACCGGATTGTGTAATGATCGCGACGCCCTTCTCCACCGCGGAGCCACCAAACTGGTCAGGCCAGGACACCACACGATCAAAAAAGTTCAGATAGCCGTAGCAATTCGGCCCGAAGGATCGGTGTCGCCAAGGTCGAAGTCACCGCCCATGCCGGCGGCAAGATTTATGATAACGTCGGTGCCGCTGGCGCGAATGCGGTCCACTACCTCGGCGCAAAGGTTCGGGTCGCGACTGAATTTGCCGGTATCGGGATTTCGCACGTGAATATGCGCCACTGCAGCGCCGGCGTGCGCCGCCTCGATGGCCGCGTCGGCGATCTGCGCGGGCGTCACCGCAATAGCCGGATGCTTGCCCGCGGTGTCGCCCGCGCCGGTGACGGCACAGGTGATAATGACTTCGCTGTTCATTTGGGGAAATCGCCGCTCCGTCGGATGCGCAAAGGTGGCGCCGCCGCGGCGGCCTGGCGTGCCTGCCAGTGCCAATCGCATGACGGAATGCGACAATATAGGCGCCCACCTGAAGCAAAACAAAAGTTTCTTGGTTCTTTCTTTCAAAAAAGAACTGCTTCCTTCCTAGGCTTCCCTATAGAAAATCAGCAAAAACCCAATCACCACAAAGCACCCAGGCCACACCCATGCCGACACCGTAGCAATCCGCCCCGGCAGACGCAGTTCCAGCCACCGCGACCACCCCGCAATAATCGCCGCCAGCGCCAAAGGCGTATGCGTCCATTCGATGAGCAGCTGATCCTTCACGTTGGCAATGGCGTGACTATGCGTGAGTAGCAAAGCGCCACCGCCGGCGCAGATCAGCGGAAACACATAAGCCGCCCACGGCGCGCGGATGCGGCCGATGCGCACACCCCACTCGAACAGGCCGAACATGATCGGCAGCATGGCGAACACGCGGTGCTGCACCACCTCCACGTCGCGTAACGATTCGACCAACCCGATATCGCCGAGTGGCCATACTTCGGGGTCGGAGCGCAGCAGCAGAAAGGCCGCCAGGCCGAGAAATATCAGCGGCCAATGCCGCGCCCATCGCGCGCCGGCCTGGTTCAGCAAGGCAAAGATGCCGATGGCGAGCACGAACAACCCCGACCAATGGTGGTTATATTCCGACCACGCAATGTCGTCGGCGTTGCGCGGCGGCAGTTCGCCCGAGCCTTCCACGAACGCCGCGCGGGGCGTTTGCGCGCGTGCGGCGGCTTCGCGGTCGAGCTGCGCCTGCAGCGCGGGAATGCCGAGCCGGTCATGGTCGGGCGACACCAGGCGCGGCCATCGCGGGGTGAAATCGCGCGCCACCACCTCATGCCAGGTCGCGCGGTCCTGGGTGAGGTCGATGCCGGGGGGAACGGACGTGAGCGACGCGGCGGTGAAGAATACGGTGAAGCCGATGCCGATTTCTATTTCGGCAAAGCGGCGCAAGCGGAGCACTGGTGCCGCCGGGTCGCGGCGCAAATGTTCGGTGACCAGGAAATTACCCAGGCCCAGGCAAAGCAGCAGCGCGAACATGGCCACCTTGGCACCGACCATGACGCCATAGGCGGTGCCGTAAAACGCCTGCCAACTGCCGATGTAAAACACACTCATGGTGAGGCCGCTGACCAAAATGCACCCGACGCCGGCGATGGACATGCGGGAAAAACGGCCGCCGATATCGCGCAGGGCCGAGCCACTGGTGAGCCGGCCCAGTGCCATGACAAAGCACGGAATGCCGCCAATCCAGATCGCCGCGCCGAGCTGGTGCAGGAATTCCACACCAAGGAGCAAGGCGTTATGGTCGAGCCGGGCGCGTGCGTGGGTGGTGAACGTGGCGGCGACCAGCTCCGCGGCGCACACGGTCAGCAGCGGCACCACCCCGGCGCTGCGCAGCAACAGTCCGCACAACGCCGCCGCCGCCGCCATTTTGGCAAAGCCGGCGACGGCAAAATTGGCGTCGAGCATATCCGTCGCCGGCATGTCCAGCGTGCTGGTGAGCACCGCGGTCTGCATCCCGACATTCACCGCCTCTACCAGCACCAGGCACGCGGCGCTGATGGCGGCAATGCGCGTGGTGCGGCGCAGGACGTCCGGGCCAAGCGCGAGCGCAAGAGGGCGCGCTGCGAACAGGAGAAAAAACGTGCCGCCTAGGGCCATGGACTGGGTGACTATGACCAGGCCGTGCAACAGGATGCCCAGGTAGCCGACGAGATCTACCAGGAGACTCATCGGAAGGAAGCAGTTCTTTGTTGAAAGAAAGAACCAAAAAACCTTTGATTCACTAGGGCTTGTCCACGGTGAAGGGGACGTCGCCTCGGGTGATGTGGCCGTCCAGGGCTAGCACCTGCCAGCGCAGAACGTAATTGCCGGGCGCTACAGCGGCGGCGGACAGCATCATGTCCTCTCCGGCGCCGGGGGAAACGGGCAGGCGCTGGACGATCTGGTCAGGCGCGGTGAGCGTCAGCTTGGAGCGATCGGTGTCGATGCGGCTATTGTAACGAAGTGAAATGGCGAGCGGGCCAGGTTTGATGTGGGCGTTGGGCGCCGGGGTGCTGTCCACCAGAATTGCATGCGCCAGGGCGGGGCGGACGGCGACGGTCATGAGCACGGCAAGGCAAAGGGCGGGGCGCATTGTGTGGCGTTCCTGTAGGGCGGGACGGTGATGAAGGACAAGGGCCGGGCGGCTTGCTCGCTTGTTACACGCTGCAACCAGACGCGTCGTGGTTCTGTTACATGCGCGTGCGATCAGGCGCGGGAAGGAGATCCTCGCCATGAAACGCACCCTGTCTCTCGTAGTCCTGGCCGCTTTGGCGCTGTCGGCCGGCGCCTGTGCGTGCCGCCCCGGCGTTGTTGGCCCATACGGCGCCCGCCCGCCCCGCTGCTGGGTGTGGTAATCGCTGGCGTGGAAAGCCGGGCCGCCGGAAGTTACCGCAATGGCTCCATAAACGCAGGAAAAGTTCCTCGCGCGGCGTGGCTAACCGCGCGGTTCGGTCCAATTTATGTGTCTGGCCGCCGATCACTTGACCCGCGGCACGTGTGACCTGTTGTACACTCTTCTATAGCCGGCCGGGCTGAATGCCGCGCCGCAATATAAGGGGTTGCCGCAATGGATGTTCGGGTGGAGAGCGCCGAGTCTGGTTTGGTGCATGAGGCATCACCGCCTGAGTCATCGCCACCCGCGGCGATGCAAGCGGTCACGCTGGACGACAAATACACGCGGTTCGATGGGCGCGTGTATCTCACCGGCATCCAGGCGCTGGTGCGGCTGCCATTGTTGCAGAAGCGGCGCGATCGTGCGGCGGGGCTGAACACCGCGGGGTTCATTTCGGGCTATCGCGGGTCGCCCCTGGGCGGCTACGACCTCGCACTCTGGAGCGCCAAACGGCATCTGGACTCGCACGATATTGTCTTCCGTCCCGGCATTAACGAGGACATGGCGGCCACCGCCGTGTGGGGCAGCCAGCAAGTCGGGCTGCTGCCCGGCGCCAAATATGATGGCGTGTTCGGCCTGTGGTACGGCAAGGGGCCGGGGGTTGATCGGTCCGGTGACGTTCTGAAACATGCGTCCTACCAGGGCACGCCGAAGCATGGCGGCGCGATCGCGCTGTGCGGCGACGATCACGGAGCGCGATCCTCAACCCTGGCGCATCAGAGCGACATCGCGCTGATCCACTTCGGCATGCCGGTGCTGAACCCGGCGACCGTCGAGGAACTGGTCTCGTTCGGGCTCGCGGCGTGGGCGATGAGCCGGTATTCGGGCGCCTGGATCGGCATGAAGGCGCTCACCGATACGGTGGAAGGCGGCGCCACCATTCCCGCCGATATGGACGCGCTGAATTTTGTCATTCCGGATGATTTCCGGATCCCGCCCGAAGGCCTCAATCTGCGCGCCGGCCAGGGGTCGGCGCTGGAAGTGGAACAGCGTCATTACGAGCAGCGGCTGGAAGCCGCGCAAGCCTGGGTGCGCGCCAATAATCTGGACGGCGTGGCCTGGGGCGGCGCGCGGCGCAACCGCTTCGGGATCGTTTCGACAGGCAAAGCCTATCTCGACGTGGTCGAAGCGCTGCGCGGTTTGGGACTGGACGAAGCGCGCACCGCGGCGCTCGGCATCGCGGTGTACAAGGTGGGCATGGTGTGGCCGCTGGAACCGCAACGTTTGCGCGCCTTCGCGGAAACCTGCGACGAGATTTTCGTGGTCGAGGAAAAGCGGCCGATCATCGAGGACGAAATTTCCACCATTCTGTATAATCTGCCGGCGCAGTCACGGCCGATGCTGACCGGCAAGCTCGACGAGAATGGCGCGCCGCTGCTCAAGGCGGTGGGCGAGCTCGATCCGGATCTCATGCTGCATATACTGGCGGGACGGTTGCGCACGCGGATTGACGATGCTGAATTGCAGGCGCGGATCGCGGCGAACAAGCCGCTGGAAACCGGCATTCCGACCATCAGTTTCGGGGTGAAGGAATTGCTGCGGCCGCCGAGTTTCTGCGCCGGCTGCCCGCACAACACCTCCACCGTCGTGCCGGACGGATCGATCGCGGCGGCCGGCATTGGCTGCCATATCATGGCGGCGGCGCTGCCGGAGCGGCGCACCATGCCGGCGACCCACATGGGCGGCGAAGGGGCGACGTGGATCGGCCAGGCGCCGTTCACCACAACGCCGCACATCTTTCAAAATCTCGGCGACGGCACGTATTTTCATTCCGGCTTGCTGGCCATCCGCGCCGCCGTCGCGGCGAACGTGAACATTACATACAAAATCCTGCTCAATGGTGCGATTGCCATGACAGGCGGGCAGACGATCGAGGGTGAGGAATTCGCCGGCCAGATCACCGGCCCCCACGTCGCCCGGCAGTTGGCCGCCGAAGGTGTGAAACGCATAGCGCTGGTCAGCGACGATCCGAAACGGCACAACAAGGCCGACTACCCGGATACGGTAACATTTCATCCGCGCGAAATGCTGGACGGCGTGCAGAAGGAATTGCGCGCGTTCAAGGGCGTGTCGGCGATCATTTACGAACAGAGCTGCGCCACCGAACGGCGGCGGCTGCGCAAGCGCGGCAAATTGCCCGATACGAACGAGCGGCTGTACATCCACGCCGAAGTGTGTGAAGGCTGCGGTGATTGCGGCGTGCAAAGCAACTGTATTGCGGTGGAGCCGGAGGAGACGGTGCTGGGCCGCAAGCGGCGGATCAATCAGTCCGTCTGCAATACGGATTTTTCCTGCGCCAAGGGACTTTGCCCGAGTTTCGTCACCATCATCGGCGGCAAGCCGCGCGCCCGGGCGGAGGATGACAGCGAGGAGGCGGGGATTATCGCCACTCTGCCGGAACCGGCGCTGCCGCGCATCGGGGAGGTGTATAATATCCTGCTGGCCGGCATTGGCGGCAACGGCGTGGTAACGGTTTCCGCTTTGCTTGGCATGGCCGGCCATTTGGAGGACAAGCGGCTCACCGTGCTGGATAATTCGGGCCTCGCACAGCGCAACGGATCGGTCACCAGCCATTTGCGGCTTGGCGACGGTGCCAATCGTCACAGCCCGCGCATTCCGAACGGCGATGTGGATTTGGTAATCGGCGCCGACCCAATGGTGGTGGCCATTCCCGAGACGCTGGCCAAACTCGGGCATGGCAGAAGTGCGGTGATCCTGAACCGGTTCGTGGCGCCGAACGCCCTGTTCGCGCGCGATGCCGATCTCGATCTGCGGTTCGATCCGATGCTGGAAAAGGTGCGTCCACGCGCCGACGAGGAACGGATCTTTGCGCTGGATGCCACCAAGATCGCCGGCGTCATGCTGGGTAATACAATTGGAACCAATCTGCTGCTGGTGGGCTACGCGTGGCAGCGCGGCCTGATACCGTTGCGGGTGGAAAGCATCATGCGTGCCATCGAATTGAATGGCACGGAAGCGGCCATGAACAAGCGCGCGTTCGGGCTCGGCCGCATTGCCGCGGCGCGGCCCGACCTGGTGGCGGGTTGGCTGCGCGGGCACGAGGCAGCGGCGATTCCCGATACGCTGGGCGATCTTCTGGGCGACCGCATGCCACGCCTGACGGCATGGGGTGGCGCACACTGGGCGAAACGATATCGCGCGCTGGTGGCTCGCGTGGAAGAGGCGGAGGGGAAAATCCTTGGCGCGGACGGGCGCCTGTCCCGCGCCGTCGCCCACGTGGCGGCCAAGCTGATGAGCTACAAGGATGAATACGAAGTCGCGCGGCTGTTCAACGATCCTGGCTTTGCCGCACGCCTGCGGGAGAATTTCGAAGGCGATTTTACCATGCAGTACAACCTGGCGCCGCCACTGTTCTCGCGCCGGGACGCAGCCACCGGCCGGCCAATCAAGCAAAGATTCGGCCCCTGGATGGGCCGCGCCTTCGACGCGCTGGCCCGCCTGCGCGTGCTCCGCGGCACACCTTTCGACGTGTTCGGCTACCACAAGCATCGCAAAATGGAACGGCAACTGGTGCGCGACTACGAAGCGCTGGTGGACCAGGTGCTCGTCCGCCTGACGCCGGATAACGTCCCTGCGGCCGAAGCGGTGCTCCGGGCACACGACAAGGTGCGCGGCTACGACGTCGTCAAGGAAACCAGCGTAAAACGCGTCCGCGAAGCGCTGCCGGGGTTGGTGGCGCAGTTGTAGAAGGAAGGCCAGGGGCTCTGCCCCCTGGACCCAAGCTAAGGACAAGTCCCTATAACCTGTTACTTAAGCGAGGTCAGGGGATAAGGACGGGGGCATCGCGGATGTGGCAACAGACGTGTGGCCCCCCTCCTTGTCCTCTGACTTTCTTTAACAAATGGGGTCTGGGGACTTGTCCCCAGCGAGGTCCAGGGGCAGAGCCCCTGGCCTTGCCTTCTACAGCTACGCCTCCATGGCGGGCGCGATACCGTTCGGTTCGCCGGGGCTCTGGGATTTCAGGTGCCAGAGGCGTTCGTGCGATGCCAGGAGGGGCGCCACGATGGTTTCGCGCCGTTCTGGCCGCGGGGCCACCCGCAGCAGAACCAATTCGAGCGTCTGCAGCAATTCGGTGGCGACGATGAGTTCGCCTTCGTCGCAGGCGTGGTCGAAGGCTGCTTGTATCTTGTCGCTCAACCGGCGGCTGTAGCGTTCCTGGTCGCCGGTTGCGGATTGGGTGGTGGTGGACATACTGGGTTTACCGCGTGAGTGTTCCGGAGGATTACAATAAGAGACGCTATCATGGCAAAAAAATTGCTGAATCCCAAGCTGAATTATCCCCAACTCGGCCCCGGCTCAACAACGAGGCGTTCGAGCCACTTCAAACTGGGCTAATTTGCCATCCATGACGAAATCGCCAAAGTTCATGGCGAGGTCGTCTGACACGCCATTGTCGAAATAACGCATTCCGATCTCATAGTCTGGCTCTTCGCTGGCCTGATTGCGATCGAAAAACGCCACATGTACACGGCCGGAGGGCAACCCTGACAGCGCCGACCATCGTTCGGTGTGGCCGGCCCGCCATCCTTCAATCGTGACGAATGTATCCTGTGCGCCGTCCGGGCTGGTGCCATCGAACAGCGGCAGCGACAGAAAATGCTTCCCCGCGTGGCCGGCTTGCAGAATCGCCTCGGTGTGGGCGTTTGGCAGCATGGTGCCGGGCGGCAGCGGCACGCGCCGATGATCCGGCGTGGTGAAATCGGCGTAGCCGCGGCCCCCGGAACGATCCAGCACCGCGGTGCCGTCCAGCGCGGCGGTGGTTTCGGTGCCGGTGGTTTGCCGCGTGTGAAAGTTCAGATGCGTGCCATCCTTGGTTTCGAACGTCGCGTAGTCTGAAACCATGGTGACGTCGCGGCCGTCGCGATCGGTCATGTTGATCACCAGGTGCTGTGACGTAGTCCAGCCGGTGCAACCGTCGGTGATGTCGTAGGACATGTTGCCGTTGGCCGCGAGTACGCCCTGGGCGTTGCTTGATTTGAGGGTGAGCGTGTAAACCGCATGGTGCGCCAGGATGATGCCGGAAAATGGCGCGGCGCTGGCCCGCCCGAGGGAAGTCAGCAGAGTGGTTGCAAGCAGGAGACTGGCGAACACGAGAAGGGCCGATCGGCGCATGCGGGGTCCTAGGCGGGGAGGGCGGATCACCCTGGTGAAGCGGGCGGCGCCCCACTTTAGTAAAGCAGGCACGCGGGCGCCACACCCGGGCCGCGACGCCGGGGCCGCTGCGCTTGGGGCTTTTACTTTGCGGCACTTGAAACCATGTCGACGCCAATCGCGGAACGGGAAACCAGACATGCAGCAGGAACGTCAGCTTGGCCAAACCCAGCTTGGCCAAAGTCAACATGGCCAAAGTCAACATGGCCAAAGTCAACATGGCCAAAGTCAACATGGCCTATGCGGCGGGCGGGCTGTAACTGAGCAATCGCGCGACATCTGGCTTCAAATTCGTGAAGAAGCCGTTTCCGCCGTCGAACACGACCGGGTGATGAGCGAGATCATTCGCGACACAGTGCTCATTCACGACAATTTCGGCGACGCGCTGGCCCACCGCCTGGCCCGCAAGCTGGCCGACTACGCACTGAGTGTGGAGAGCCTGGAACAGATTTTCTGCGAGGCGTTCGGCGCCGACCCCGGCATTGAAACCTCGGCGTTGGCCGATCTGACGGCGGTGCGCGATCGCGACCCTGCCTGCCCCGACCTGTTGACACCATTTCTCTACTTCAAGGGCTACCAGGCGATCCAGGCCTACCGCTTCTCGCACTGGCTGTGGAAGCGGGGACGCACCCATCTCGCCAAGCATTTGCAAAGCCGGGCGTCCGAGGTGTTCGCCGCCGACATTCACCCGGCGGCTCGGCTTGGCCAGGGAATTATGCTCGACCATGGCACGGCGGTGGTGGTCGGCGAGACGGTGGTGATCGACGACGACGTCTCCATGCTGCAAAGCGTGACCCTGGGCGGCACAGGTAAGCAGTGCGGCGACCGGCATCCCAAGATCCGCCGCGGCGTCCTGATCGGCGCCGGCGCGAAGATCCTGGGCAACACCACGGTCGGCGAAGGGGCCAAGGTGGGCGCCGGCAGCATCGTGCTGGAGGATGTGCTGCCTTTCAGCACCGTGGTCGGAAACCCGGCGCGGCGCGTCGGCACCACGCACACCTACATGCCCGCATTCACCATGGATCAGAGCATGCCGCTCGACTACACTATATGATGCGGTAAAGCCGCACAGGCGGCTTCACTCCCGGTGACGTGGATGCAGTTCACCATTGCGCGCTTGTCCGGCACTGAATTGAGTGGGCTGCGTCCACTCTACTCATGGAGCGGGAGAACCGGCACCAGCATGCGTTCGAGCCGCGGCAGGTCACGCGGCCGGCGCAGCTCGATTTCCACGCCATCCGCATAGGCGGTCACATTGGCGATCGGGGTGAGGCGCGACGTGTCCACCAGGCCGGCCAGCTCCCAGCCCAGCCACATGTGCGGCGCCACGAAGCGTAGCCGGCGGCGCAGCCAGGAATGATCGCACAGCGTGCCGGCCAGGCCGCGGTCGATCCAATCGACGGCGGCAGCGGCCTCATACAGCGTCATGGCATAGGATTCGTAATGATCAAACGCCGGGATCCACGTGCAGTCGGCCATCCAGGCCTGCAACGGCGACGCGGTGCGGACCCAGGCCGCAAAGGCACCGCGCGCCGCCACGATGTCGAGCCGCAACAGACGCAGGGCCGCTTCATTTGCGATCGCCCACAGCGCCACGGCAATCGTGCCGCTCTCGACGGCAGCCCCTTCCCTGAAGCCGTGCGCGGTACCGGCTGACGCATCGCGCAACGACGTTTGCACGCTGAAGCCGGCCAGCCCATGCGGCGCGCCGGGGTCGCTTATCTCGATCTGCAATGATTGCACATCGCGCGCCTTGTCGAACAGCTTTGGCCACAGCTGCCCCTGCAACAAACTGGCGACCGGGACCGTATCGGTCCTGACGGCCCCAGGTGCGTCGCGCACCGGATGCTTGTGGGTGCGGATCGATGCCACCAGGCCGGTATCCGTCATCGGCAACAGCCATGCCTCGATCACGCCGCGCAGCGCGTGGCGCAAATCCTGCCCCGTATCGGGCAGGATCGCGACATGCGTGAGCACCGCCGGCGCATTCAGCCGCAGCACGGCCTGGCGCCGGACGGGCGTTTCGTCGAGCGGGTCGGCCACGATCGGCATCCAGCCGGAACCTTGTCCCCGCCCTTTGGCAACAATCCGCAACGGTGGCAGCACCAGCGGCGGCGCTTCGGTGCCGGCCTCACGCAGCGTAGGCGTCATCATCGCCTCGCCGGCTGCGGGCACCCGCAGATCGATACGCAAAAGCAGCAGAATTTCGCTGCCCTTGCCGGCCCGGGGTTCGGGAACCGAAAAGCAAGCGGCATCGAAGGCCAGGTCCGCCTCGCGCCGTGCGGCCGCCAGCGGCACCGCGTGCCCGAAGCTGGCAAGCGGCGTTGCGGAGACGATACGGCCATTCTGTGAGGTGTGCGCGGCCAGCCCGACATGACGCGGCACAAAGCCGCCGCCCTGTTCGAATTGTCCGGTCTGATCGATATGAAGTGCGACGCGGGGGTTTTTCAGGCCGCGATCCCGGCACAACACCGGCCAGACAAAGCTCGCATCGGCTCCCGCCTCGG
>Ga0116229_10008886_pt1 | contig 15494 bp, 17 predicted proteins | sample S1TSphgellanicum_3_FD_87313 | JGI IMG/M metagenome (GOLD analysis project Ga0116229, IMG submission 87313) | Host-associated microbial communities from peat moss isolated from Minnesota, USA - S1T2_Fc - Sphagnum magellanicum MG | ecosystem: Host-associated > Plants > Peat moss > Unclassified... | reverse complement strand
GACATGATTCAGATATTGACTTTCCCAAAGATCCTAGGAGACGGGTCTCAATTTTTTGAATGAGACCCAATAGAATACCCACAAATTGGTATTCTTTTAGATCAACCAGCATTGTTCCGTAAGGAATTTCATCAATTCCAACATCTCTACATTTTTATTCATTTTCTCTAGTCTTTCTATTTCTAAATCCCAACTCTAGTATGCAGCGGAAAAATACTTGGAATAAGGATACACCAAAACATTATGATTCAGGGCATTCCTCCCATCCACCACTTAATTGACAAAACACTTCACAACTATATGTGATCAAAATGTTTGTTTTCTACAACACAATGCTTCATCAACAAAAAGAAAAGGAAAAAGATGTTTAGCTTCCAACAACCCACTCTTCTTATTCATTGGCATCCTTTGTTGAACTTGCCATTTCCAAAAGCCATGAAGAACTTCAAACAACCTTCATCAATTTTGTTGTTCTAGCTTTTCACAAAACAAACGCACACCACACAACTCTTGGCCTAATTAACTTGCAACAAACAACACAAAGAAAATTCCCATATCCACAGTTCCAGAAACATTCAACTAATCCATCTCTTGTCATTTTTAGAATTCAACACTTGATATGCCCATTCATTAGGTCTTCATTTGAAATGATTTTATTTCACCTCCTTTCATCCCACAAGGTGTTTAGATTTTTCAAAACACCCCCAAATAGTAGAGGAAAAATATACTGGGTTTTGGATTTATTTCGAAAGGTGTTTGTCAGCATATACATGGGCACAAATTGTGGGACCTAATGAACTAGTTAAGCAACATTTCTTTCTTTTTTGCTATCAAAAGCTAAATTGCACTTGCTTTTTTCCTTGGGTGCCAAGTTTGTGTTAATTTTGTAAAATAAAATTGTTTTGGAGCCAAGTTTTGATTACATAATCTATAGCTAGAGTTATATCACACCAAACCTTTGATATGTAGTTGTCAATGTTTTTTTTTGTCTTGTGAGGATTAAGGTTATCAAATAAAATTGTTTAAAATTTGGGTTTCATCACAAAACACTTGGATGTTGTTTGTGTAACCAATTGCCGACACAACATTTCTAGGTTAGGTAAGGCCTCTCAATTCTAATTGTTCATGTGAAGGGGTGTAGGGTTGTGGTGCACAATCACAACTAGTGCTTTGTCATGCCTTTTTTGAATACATCAAACTTGTAGAAATTATGATAATCCATGTCCTTGGTTCAGTGGAAGATGAACAATGTTTTGCATCATTGTCATTTTTTAAGAACAAGTTCTGAAATGCCTTAAATCCCCATTTGTAGCTTGTCATGGGCATGTATAGCCAAAAATTTTACACCTTGCAAACTTTTTCTTATGATGTTGCTTATGCATAAAGGGTAGCTATTGAAAAATATGGTTGGTATGTATTTGCTTCGTGAGCTTTTCTTATACTAATGCATGCAATGGCAAACCGAACATATGGGGCGAATTGAACATGGGCCAAAATTTTATTTTGGGGTTTTAGCTAGTTTTATTTTTAACAATTATATTTGAAACATGGGAGATTTTATTTTGGGGTCTTGGCATTTGTTGGTTTTGCTTTTAACAATTTTGATTACATCATTCCAACTTGTCAAATGGAAGGACCTATTACATTTATCAGATGCACAATGCCTTTGTATGCTTTATGTATTTATTTTGTACAACTTTCTTCAATGGAATTGATTTTTTATGTTTCCTTTTAGTGTTGTTGTGTTTTTTTTGTTTCAATTTTGTTGTTTGGAAACTATGGTAAAATTATTCAACATTTTGGAATTTTTTTCAAATTTACACCAAAAATATGAAATTTTGAATTTTTTTTGTCGTGACCATTATTAATTCCCAAACTTTTGAATAGGTCACCATTTGACCCCTTAATTTAAAAATCATAGTATCAAAAGCATTCACTTGAAGAAAAAAAATTCGCCACATTTGCATTACTATAGGAAGTTATTAAAATCATGTCAGTTGTTTTCCAAAAAATCAAATCAAAATCATGTGGTTAACCTTTAAATGTCACTTTGTGCAAGAAAATTGTCCTTCAGCGCAAGGAGATGATATGCCCATTTGTGTGAATTCACTTCACACAAGGCAAGCCCCAGCTCGGGACCAGCATGGTGGGGGGCACTTAGGTGGTGTTTGAGGCCAAGCCATACCGAATTGGGGTTCAACTTCCCCCAATGTTATTTATGGGTTTGAACCATGTGTGTTTGTGGGAATGTGGTTTTGGGTCAAGCAAGGCTTATCCTAAAAATGACTAAAAGTAGGTTCTTTGGGGCAATGTAAAGTTGTCCAAGGGTAGCATTTCATGTTGCCTTGGGAAAACACTTGGTGTTGTTTCACATTTCTCTTCAAAATGACTTGGTGTTGTCCTGAGGATGGCTTTGTGCCATCTTGAAACATCATTTAATGTTGTCTTTTGGAATTGTTTCAAGACAACTTAGTGATGTCTTGTGAATAGTTATCGCAAGAAGGTTTACATTTTAACTAAGTCTATACCTTGTTTTAGTGAGTTTAACTTAGTCAATGAACCAAATTTGGAAAACCTTGGAAGATTTTGACCTAACCCAATGTGTTATGGAATGTGCAAATAGAAGATAGGAACTGCACAAGCTCCGTGGCACATGAGTGAGAAGGACAAATAAAAGGCATTTTGAAAAGGAGGCATGGCCACACAATTGCCCAACAAACATGCCAAATCCATCTATTTTTTAAATCCATCATTCATTAATGACTAAATAAAACATTTTCAACATTTGTGCTCGTATTTTATTTGAGTAAACGAGCATTTCAACTAATATTGCAGTTGGATTTTGAATTGGCATCTGAAACAATGGAAGGTGCCATAGAGGCAAAAAAAAGTGAGCCCTAGAAGTGCATGACACATGTGAAGATCGAAATGAACAAGGTTACAAAATTGGTTGCTATCAAAGATTGTTTGATTAATTTAATTTTGATCGAGGTCATCACCTTGATGGGATGAATGGGAAAAAATAGGTATAGAGGTGGGAGTGTAAAACTTGCTTCCCAAACCAAGTCCAAAGCACGAAAAATAATCTTCACAAGCTTAAGGGCAAGAAAAAAATTGATAAACTAAAAACCTTGTCCTTTAGTTCAAATTTTAGGTTTCATTCATGTAGTTCAAATGGGCCAAGTGAACCAAATAACAGTGAAAATGTGTCACCCAAGAAGGTTCATTTGAAGAGGAAAAAAAAAAAGGAAAAAATGAAAGAATGAAACCCAAGAAATCATCACAACTATTAATTGACCTAGGATGGCTTAGTATTTGTTATTGAATCATGTTTTAGAATGGTGCATGACACAATATGATGTGGAGTTTGATTTGATGGATACCTTGTTTTGGAATGATTTCAAGACCAAGTTGAACGAAAGGTTCACCTCGCATAACCAAATCTTGAAAGATGGGCAAAAGTTGTTTAATTTGCACCAAGGAGAAGGACTTGAAACCTTGGCGTAATATGTTCAAGCATTTAGTGCATTATTGACCTTGTCCCAATGAAGGAGGAATATTTGTGCAAAATGGCATTTTTCCATGGCTTGCAATCTTGGGTTTGCAAATTCATCCTTCAAAGAAATGAAGTCCCAAACTCCTATCAAGAGATGGGTTTGTGGATGAATCATATGTGTTATTTTTGTGGGTCCTATAATTTCAAATATTAATTCTAACATCAACATTCATTCACAAGTCCAACCTTAGAGTACAAATATTTTATGATCATTAAATTCTTAAACCAATGTAATGTGTATCACTTGTGATCCACTTTGTAAGGGCATGTTGAACTAATAAGTTCACATTGTTTCTAACTTCATTCCAAGGTACAATTTAGAGAGCTATATCGCATAGAGGTTGAAAGAAATTGATTTTCAATTGGCTAACAAAATGTGTGCATATTAGAATAAATTGTAATAGTTTTGGGTTAAATTATTATGACACATTCTTTTTTAACATGTTAGAATATTGTTCATCATTTGCTTGCATTTCATTTTGTCATAGTGTTTGGATGCATAGCTTGTTTTCACATGTAAGCTTTTGCTTATGATATTTTTTGTGTGTTTGATGAATGAAAAGATTGGTTGTTGTTTGAATAGCATATATCATTAAGTCATTGATTGGCTATGATTGCATAAAATCTCTCAAGAACACAATGTGTCAATCCAATAAATGGTATAAGATTTTTTTTTCAATGTTTATAGTTTGAAGTGCATGGATATTACACATGAGCATTGATATCCCATTTATGATAAAATGTTGAGTTTAAATAAACCAATGCTTAATTTTAGTACACTAGCTTGAACATGCATAATGTCCACATAATTCTTAAAATGCAATTCAAGGTTGTGACAACTACAAATAAAAAATCACAATAAGTTTTTAGTAAAAAAAAATTAATTAATATTGTAGAAACTACAAGTTGTTAAGTTTTTTGTTTGGTATAACATTTGGTCTATAAAAAAGATTGATTGATTTGGGGTTGATCAAATGTTGTTGAATTAGATAGCTAAATATTCAAAAGTTATGGAAAATATTAAATATCATTCATTTCAGTGTCATGATAAAAGATCTTATTAGTGTTGGGTAATTAAATTCAAACTAGATTTCTTTGAGGTGTATGGCATGAAGTGTATGGCCATTTTTTTTATTATCAACCTAAAGTTTTATGATTGAATGTTAGATATAATTTTTTGATGATAAGACTTGTGGACACAACCTTAATTTGACAAAAGTCATGGTTGAAACACATTTATTTAGGAAGTAACATGTTGCTAAAAATTGTAAGCCGTTATAACTTAATTGCCAACTCTTTTATTATTAGGTAATGTGACTAGAATTAGATTTGATGCATTGTGATGTTAAAAACTCATGCCATACACCTAAAACAACTTCAAACCAAGTTTAATTACTTGTTTCAAACAAGTAAAAAACATGATCATTAATTAGAAAATTCATCACCTATAAGTAACAAAACATCACAAAAACATAAAACACAACAAATGAATAACAACGACACCTTCAATGCCTAATGGTGATGAAAAATTAACCCTTGTTTTGACACTTTCTGATGCACCCCCAAATTCCTTGGTAGACTGAATTGCGAGTCTAAATGTGAAAACAATGGAAGGATAAAGAATTGGGGCACGCTCTTTGGCTCCTAGCACTTTGGGGGTAGAGGGGCGTGTTGGAGCTTCGGGATGGGGATTACGAAAAGCGACAAGCAATTCAATTATTCACATGGACTTGCACAAACCAAACAACAAGTTGGTTAGTGCATAGTTGGAGCACTTTTGATGCACATATGAGCCACATGCAAACATCGACTCATAAGACTCACCACAGCCCAGACTTGGAGGAAGCCACCACCTTCCCCCTTATAGTATTTTCTGTGCCTAGCCATGGGGCTAGCACCCAAATGTCATTTTGTCCCGAGACTCCCAAGTGAGAGTCCCAAAATTCTTGAAATTGGGACTCCCGCAATTTTGGAGGCTTGTAACTTTGTGTGAAAACCTCCGATTGAAGTGAGGTTTGAAAAAGGGTTGTAGCCCTTGTCAAGTGGCATGTCACCTTCACGCAAGGAAATCAAGGCGATTCTCGACTTTTAGTGGTTAGAAGTCAAATTCAAATTAGCAATTTGACTCCCGACCCTTCGTTTGGCCATAACTTGTGTTTTAGGAACTCAAATGGATCATGCGAGCCCATTTTAGACATATAAATTCCAACAACTTTTCAATGATATAAAGAACTTTTCAATCCAATGAATTTTGACCTTTGCAAGTTCGGGAGTCCATTGTGACTCTAACTTTCAAAGTGGGAGCTCATTTGGGAGTGTAGGGGTTCATTCCTTCACACTCTTTTGCATTCTCGAGAGCATGAAATGTGACTCATGGGCTCACTTTTGGCCCACACCTTTACAAGCCCTTCCTTTGATCACGAGCCCAAAGCTAGGGTTGCGACACTTTCCACCAATTCAAAACCTTATAGCTTTTCATCCATTAGGTTACTTTTTCATCCAAACTTCCATTTTGACCTTGTTCACATCAAAAAACACCAGATACATTTTTAGGTCATAGTGGTATGTCATTTTAAACTACATGGCATTTAAGATTATGGGACTAATACCAACTCTTTTGTTATCAACATAACATCTTATGAATCAAGAATAAAACAAAATTTCATTTAAAGGCACATTCAACCTTGGTTCTATTACCCAACTCAATTAGGGAAAACATGTATGACCATTAATCATGACGTTTAAAGGTGTGATAATTGTTTTTCCATAAACCTGAACCTAAACATTATGTTTCATGTTTTGATGACAATTTTTTTTCCCAAATTTTAACCCAAACATTTAAGGGGTTGATAAATATTTTTTAGAAATGCATGTTTTGAATTTAAAATTAGACAAAAATTTAAACATAAAAAAGAGTAACTATTTTTACCACCATAGAATCCCCCATAATCATCATTAGAATATGAAGTTTAAAAATCGAAGGCATCAAAATTAACGTAATTTGCATAAATGTTTTTGTATTGATTTATATTCAAATGTGTAAACATGGATTATGTCAAAATCAAAGGGATTGCAATTTCAACATATTTTGTATTTTGATCAATTTTTATTTGAAATATAAATATGGACTATGTTTAAAACAATACCATGTCTAAATATGTTAAGTACATCACAATTAACATATTAATTTGCATTTGGACATTTGAACAATTGGATATGTCATTTGGATATAAAATTATGAAATGAAAAATGTGAATCCTAAGGAAATCACTTCCATTTTATTTCAAACAACATGCAAAAAATTAAAATTGCATTTTTTTTAATGACAATTTTATTTTGGAGAAAATGGTCTCCCTTAGAGCATTTCCACCACATTGCTCTAAAAGCACAAGTACACCACAATTTGGATAATTGGTACATCAAGCAAGTGTAAGTATAAAATTTCATTGGCATTTTGAGCAAATTTATAATGGGTGAATAATAATGTTGGGAAATAAAAATGACTATTGCTATTTGATGGTCACACATTGATTGTTATTGATTGGCTAGTCATAATGATTGACCCACATGTGAACATGCAAATCCTTCCTCAATGTATACCATAGTACCTTGGCCATTTTAACACATGTCCATCGAATAATTAATTAATTTTGAAAATTTTATTTCAACACATGAAATATTCTTAATATTCACTATTTTTCTTCACAGTAGTTTTCGATTTGGAAGAAATAATTTCTGAAAATTTCAACATTTCTGAAAATAATATAATTAGTGTCAAATTGGCCAAGGTACTAGGGTAATGTTCAATGTTCAATATATATATTTTTTATGGTTGGATGTAATAAATATTGACATCAACAAAATATAGTGTAATGGTGGAGATGCTTTTAGAGAATCCTCACCAATGCACTACACAATAAATTTTGGATGAAAAAAAATAGCGATTATGTCAATTTGGGATGATAAAATGGCTTTAGGTCAACATTTTGGCACACAATGTTATTGTTGGCAAAAAGAAAAAAAGCATTGCCTAGTTTAACACTTACTATTGATTTGGCCAGATTGATAGATTGGTTTGTATGGTTTGCTGTTAGTAGTCCCTTACCTTTTACAATCCTACTTTCATTTTTATTGGGGTTGAGACATGAAAAACAATAAGCTAATTGTCTTGAATGCGAGATTTAGTGTTGGAGGCGCAAATTTCATATATGGGTGGAGAAGCTCTTCGAGTTTTCTTAAAGGCGGGCTCTAGAAAATTGTGACTCTTAAAAACATTTTTGCGTTTCTTTAATGGCCCTTTGGCTTGTTAATAGCTTACCCATGCCAAAACTTCTTGCAGTCTTTCAGCCCCTGGATGGATCATCTTAAATGAGAATTCTATCTTCAATGGATTAAAAGAGACCAGAAACAAAAGGGATGAATTTTGGTGAGCACCTATTTATCTAGGTGGATGATGTTTTTTCTAGATTCATTGACAAAACCCCAAAGGAATGGATGAACATTGTAATGGATGGAACCACAAAGTTTTCCCTCCCTCAAGTATAAAGGACTAGTAGAATGTAGCTAGCTAGCTAGCTATACATACCCCTAGCAAGAAGAAGGTTCCATTAAGCTTTTATAGGAGCTTTGTTAATAGCCTCTCATCATCAAAGCCCATCATTCTTTTCATTCATTGTAACATGCCTAATGCCGGTGAAAAGCTCCATCCCCATTAACTTCCCTCATGAGTCTAGGTCTACTTTTGGATGGGGGCTGAAGAAGTGCCCAAAACGTTGGTTTCTTTGGGTATCATGGATACACAACACAAATGAATACATACATAAACATTCACACATATATACTCTTACTCTCCCTTGTCCTTGAGAAAGGCATGATGATGTATCCTCGGATGAGCCAAGTTAACAAATTATAGCCCATATACGGAGTTCGAATCAAGTCCCTCGCTCACAAGGACTGATGGCTGGGTCTCTTTAGTACCAGACTACCTACCGGTTCCACATTGAACGATATCAATATACCCAACACTACATATTCCATAAAAGACGTCAAGGTGCAATTTTTTCATCCATTGCAATGTAGTTCCAACAATACATGAGGTAGACCCCAAAAAAAAATAAAAATAAAATAATAAACACTTCATGAGCTGCCTCAAAAATAAGCAAAATGGAACTTATCATAGTCTTTGCTTGCTATTATTATGCTTCCAAGTGTGGCACATGCCGGTGTGTATTAAGTATGGCGCATTATCACCAAGCATAGCAACAGATATGATGACAAAGCTTCATATTGCATGATTTACATCCTGACCTTTTTGCTTGCACAAGAATTTTTATTTATTTTATTTTATTCCATTTTGTTTTTATATTTTTCCCTTAAGAGTTGCAATGAAAGAGAATGGGTGAAATAATTAGTTGGCCCTTCTTGTGCTGTCGGCCCTAGTATATTTAAACCTCCTACAAGGTCACCCCATCCCAATACCTACCGTAGAACCTTGGTGGCTTCAAAACAAATTATATTATTTTAAAAAAAATCTGAAATTTTTGAAAATTACTTTTCTCAATAACCCAATTTTTTTGTGAAAGAAATTGAAGAATGTTTTGAAATGCTCCGGTTTTTTATTTTTATTTTTATTTGGAAAATGCAATCTTCAAATTTAATTTATTATTTAGCACAGGTGTGTTGAAGCTGCCCCTAGGCTATGGTATTATTCTGGTTGAAGTGGGGTTAACTTAGAGTTCTTCTTTAAAAAACCATTTTCTTAGAAACACCCATCATAATATATTAATGTTAAGAGATTCTAAGACAAACCTCTCAGAGGATTTAAGGAATAAAACTTTTCACAAAAAACATTTGAAGGCTTTAACATATACAATTTAATGAAAAAATTCAATTGTGAAAAAACCTATGAAAAGATGCAACATAAAAATAGAATTTAAAGCAAAAAATTTCAAGGCTCTAAGAGACACAACTTTCCCAAAAATTCAATGGTGAAAAATCATTTGAAAATTTAAAATTAATTTCCAAAAAGAAAAAATCAAAAATAAAAAACTTTTGCTTTGTTGATCCAAAAATTCCAAGCCAGAAAGCATGCACACCACATTATTAAGGGCTTTTTGATGGTAACGAAAGTGTAGTGAGGGGTTCCATAGTTTGGGAGGTTAATGCATAGTCAAAAAAAAAAAAAAAACAAAACAAAACAAAACATCTATCTTATATAGATAATAATAAATAAAATTTCCTTTTTGGCTTGTAAACTATGGTCTTTGAAATTGTGGGCTGCAAAATAAAATAATTAGAGAATCTACTACCCCATGCTAATGAAATCTAGCTTGAGGAAATGGTAAATGCATGGCCCTTTTGATATTTCATACCTTATATTCCTTAATAAAAGCAAGAGGCACCTTATGCTTACAAGAGGCCTCTCAAAGGTGTAAGACGCTTCTTGGAAGTATAAGGTGCCTTTCTTTCCTCTTGCCATGTGATTTGCATATGTTTAGACTTATGATAATGTGTGCATGTGTTTAGGCTTATGGTGATGTTCGGCTTGTGGTCTCTAAAAGGCAAGGGTTATGAGTGTTGGACATTCCTGAAATGTGGGGGTAGATTCAATTACCATGTCATCCGAGTCCAAGAATTCCACCCTTCCCTCCCCCCATCCATCTCCACCTTAACATTGTAGCTTGTTGCTGCCAAGGTTATCTATTGGCCACTTGTTTGATTGTGTAATACATAATCACACAATTCCAAATCCAACTCCACCTTATGTCAATAAAATTCATTCCTTCGAACATAAACTTGAATCATGATCCTCATCTTCCTCTTCACACTCCCTCTCAAATGCCCATGTTGCCCCACCTTTTGCGATGCCCCTTCGCTGATCCCTTGTGCTACGCAAGCTCCTCACACGATTTAATTCTTAATTCATAACAATTTGCACATAATTCACAACTTGTGTATTCATAATTCATTTCAACTTAGTTTCAACTTTTATCATGATCATTTACACTAATTTTTTTTTGTTATTTATAATCAATTTTTGCAACTTAACAATGTCAGTTGTAATTACTTGTTATTTACAAATAACATTTTTTAATTATAATATTTAATTGAAACTAACAATTTTTCTTTTTATGATATGACCTTTTAACATGCCATTGTGTTTGACCCAAATGTCAAAGAATAACTTTATTGATTTCATTATTATGATTGTTAATCCAAATTTGGAAAACTTGGAAAACCTATCCACCACCACCAAGATGTCATCCTTCCTTTGCCACTTTAAAGTCCACCTAAGTCCATCTAACTAAGTAAAATCTTCTATTAGCCTAAGATGAAAAAAAAATGCAAAACATTACGTACACAATTGTGTGAAATGTCAAAACACTGATTCAATGCATAAAAAGAATCTTGGGTATATAGACCTTTACCTATTTTGGCAAGTCCATATGAAGGTGTTTCAATGGATTTCATCACAAGAATTAGGATGTCCATCTTCCATCAACATTCTTCTACTTGCAAACCCATTTGCATTAGTGTGCACTTCAAATGGCTTGGAAAAGTTTGGGAATCATCATAATTGTTGGTGAAAGCTTTACTTTTAATTTTTTGAATGTTTTTAGCTTTTTGTTTTACCATTCAAATGGAAACTCCTTTTTAAGGAGGTTTATGAATGGCTTGGCCAACATAAAAAAATCCCTTATGAACTTTTTATAGAAGTTGGTTAACCCAAGGAAGGACCTTACCCTTTTGGTAATAGCCAAACTTTGCCACCCTTTGATAACTTGGATGCTTTTTGGATTAAATCCCATGTCTTTTTGAGAGAACACATGTCCTAGAAAGTCCATTTCTAACCTTGCAAATTTAGTGCTTCTTGTTCAATTAATATAAAACAAATCATCTTTGAGCCTTTGCGAGACATATTTCAAATGTTGGGCATGCTCCTTTGTCAATTTGAGTAAATTAAAATGTCATCAACATAAATGATGATGAATTCATTCAAATTTTCATGGAAAATTGAATTCATGAAAGTGGTAAAGGTCAATGACACATTACATGACCCAAATGGCATGTTTAGGAACTCATATGAACATATTTAGTCTTCATGGTCGTCTGTTATACATTCATATTTGTGATGTGAATTTAGTAATAACCAAACTTCAAGTTAATTTGATTGAAGTAACACACCCCATTTAAATGATCAAACAAATCATCAATTTGAAGTAAAGGGTAATTGTTCTTTATGATAATTCTAGTGAAGAAATTTGAAGAATTGGAATTTGGGTGGTATTCATAGGCTCCTTATTGATTTTGTATAATTTTTTTGTATGGTCATCCCTGAACAATTCTAGAGACATTGTCAAGTATAACTACCTCATTTCCAAGCCCAACAACACTTCCTTCCTAATAACTATCTCTTATCCTTATAACTATTTCACCTCTTTTCTTATCCATCACCAACATGATATGAAAAGCCAAATTAACATGTGCATTTTCATGTTTATATTAACTGAAATTAAATTTGACATTGAGATAAATAATGATGAATTATTTATAATCATATGAGAACATAATAAGAAGGAAAATTGTCAATGGTAGTGCATAACAACGTGGAGCCCAAGTTTTGTTAAAAGTGTGATAGTCAATGCACATGTGTAAGTTGTCATCCTTTTTGTCCACAAATAGCACTTGGGTTTTATAAGGTGACTTGACCTACTATATCCTCATTCCAATAAGTCATTTATTTAAATTTTGAATTTTTTTAGTCCTTTTGGTTCAACCTATAAAAAGTTTTAGAAGGTGGTGTTGACCTTGGCATGTAGCATCACCACAATTTTGTGATCAACATCATGACAAGGAGGCAACTCGTTGGGAAGTTTGTTTATTAAAATGTTCAATTTTTTTAAAGCCATGTTTGAAATAAAAATAGGCCATTACCCAACCCCTTTGGCTTTTTACCTTGACATTAAACTCATTGGATGATTAAAAATAAAAAATGAAATTCCTTGCAATTCTTGCAAAAAAACTACATGAATACTTACTATCATTAAATTAGCTTGGTATTCAACATTTGAACTAACTAATTTATTAGTAAACCTAATTATGACTTTCAATTAAAACTCACCTTCTTTCAAAATATCAACACAATAGGTGTCCAAAAGGTGTTGTCAATGATGGTTTATAAAAAAATTTCAACTCACACATTGTGAAGTTTGCCTTGAACTTGGCCCCATCACATTCTTTGTGCTTATAAACATCACCTTATGTGTTGGCTTCATTTCACTTTGTGCCAATTGCACTTTGAGGGGTTTCACCACCTTTGTGGTAGCCCACCTTAATTGTTCAATAACACTCATTCTCATGAATGAATGTGTGGCTCTTGAATCCAAAAAATCATAAAACATGTTAGTTTTCACCTTATAATTAAGTGAAATCAAGGTTGGCCCCAACTTGGTCACATTTGCTTTGATAACAAAATTGTCTTTTTTTTTGTAAGTCTTGCTTTACCTTAATTAGTTTTAAATAGTCTTTGATCATGTGTTCCAATTGGTGCACTTGAAACATTTAATCTTGTTCAAGTCCCTTTTCAACTTCTTTTCATCATAGGACTAGGTGATTGTAAGATAGGATGATTCACTTTCCACATCACAATGTGTTTTTTTGTAGAGTGTCATACATTTACATGGATTAACATATCATAAAATCAACAATATGCTAAATTTGTGGCTAGATTAAAAATTTTCAACTTGAATAAAAGTACAACTATATAAAGACATTGTAACATGTACATACACCAAATGTATAATAATGAACTTTTCAAGTTGAAAATATTGATTGGTTTTTAATTTATTCCTTTATACACATGTATTTTTGTGTATAGTTTTTATTTGGGATATTTTATAAGGACTCAATATATGATATATTAATACAAAATGAATATAGATACAATTTTTTGGCTAAAAAAACCTTAACCAAAAATAAAATTATGAACTTTTAAATAGTTTAAAATGAGTCATATTTTCACAAGTCCCAATGATAATCATTGTTGGGTGGATTTCAATTTTTTTCTTTAAGTTTACATGTATATTAAGGAATTGTTTAAAATGGTTTATTTTATATGGACCTTTAAAGTTCATTAACCACTATGTGATTCTCCATTTCATCAATGATATTGTAGTAGATTTTCAATTTAACATGATCATATGGACTTTCAAAAAGTGGCATATTCATAAAAAATGAACCACCTTAGCTTGTAACCATTCAATTATTTGCCTTTAAGAGGAACCTTTTCACACTTCCTTTTCTTGTTTCCCTTGAAGCCACCTTCAAGTTTGGAATTTTTGCCTTTGAAGTTTGGGGTGACCACTTTGGCCACTACTATTCTTGTGAAATGTGAAGTCATTTTCTATATGCTTCGCCTCCTTTGTCAATTTTTGGTAGGTTTTTGAAACCTCACTCCTTTGAAGGATTAGCTTGCAAACCCCAGGTTGTGGGCCATGAAAGAATGTCACCTTATGAGCATACTCTTTCTTTATTGGGACAAAATTCAACAATAAATTGAAAGTTTGAACATAATGCATCAAAGCTCCAAATCCTTCCCTTGATGCAAACTTAACAATTCTTGCTTGTCCTTCAAGAATTAGTTATGGGTAGTGAACTTCTTGTTCAACTTAATCTTGAAATCAATCCAAAACAAAGTTTCCATCAAGTTTATCTTTATGTCTTTTTGCGCCATGCACCATTCCATGGCATGATTTTGAAACAAGGATTGGGTCATTCTAGGTCAATTAATATTTGTGACAATGGCTTGTGTTTCAAAATAAGCTTTTTGTTGGAGAGCTCATTTACACACTCTTTTGGCCATTGCATCCTTCCTAATGAAAAAAAGTTGAGGTTTGGGTTTTGATGATTTTTGCATAGGTGTTGTTTTTTGCTGTTCTTGTTGATTTAGGCTTATTTTCCTTTATTCACTTCACTTTTTTGAAGCAACATGGCTTGCAAAGTTTTCACATTTCTAGCATGTCCTTTTGGGTTCTCGAGGTTAATGAATTTTGGGAGATAATCAATTTCAAGCGAGTAGCATGTGCCATTTGATTGGTTTTTGCCTTGGTTTGCTTTTTAACGACACATCTTTTCCCATTCATCAATAGTTAAGGCAATGACTTCTAGATGAATTAGTTTTGATATTTTTTTGGTGGCTACAACTTTTCGTCATTGCATCCACCTTGATCTTCATCTTTGTCCTACGCCTTTTGAAGTTTTGGTTTTCTTTTCACCTTTGTAGCAACTTCCATTGTCTCAACCATAAGCACAAAATCCTTCTCTAATGTTAGATGTGATACCCTTTTGTTCATCCGTTGTACTCTTGCACCATTGAACTCCCTGCACCATCTCAATCTTAATTCTTGGCAACTTGCGCATCCCACAAGACACATGGTTAACATGGAGTTACTCTAAACTCTTCCAAATTTGATTCACAAAGACAATTGATTTGCTATGGCTTGTAGCCCAACCACAAATAGTCATTTTCAGGATAACACCAAGTCATTTTGGGACTTCCCATGGAACCACACTAAATTTGATTATGGAACAACATTAAGTTGTCCCAAAGGGAGATGCCCCATAGCCTTGAGACAAGCCCCATTGGCCCCAAGTTTTGATTTTGAAACCCCATAGCCCAATCCATATGGCAGATTAGGGAGTTGAACCCCAGCCCACCAGCTTAGAGTCCTGTGCCACCATGCTGCTTCACCATTGTGGTCTTAGTGCGAGTCTCGCCTTGTGTGAATCCAAAAGGCTTATGTGGAAGGGCATGTCCCCCCCCCCCCCCCCCCCCCCCCCCCCTCCCCCCCCCCCCCCCCCCCCCCCCCCCCCACCCCCCCCTCCACCTCGCCTAAGGCTCATCCTTTTTCCTCTCGCTCATCTGCAGTATTGTTTTTTT